>ENA-UPTF01001077-UPTF01001077.1-marine-metagenome-genome-assembly--contig:-NODE-1077-length-17828-cov-7.047828_pt1 | contig 17828 bp, 16 predicted proteins | sample MGYA00238166_ERZ767019 | MGnify/ENA primary metagenome ERZ767019 (study PRJEB28930, sample SAMN06266391) | marine metagenome | isolation source: Sea water from 250 m depth | place: Atlantic Ocean...
TTGGGTAATTCTGGAACATTAACAAATTAATTAAACCACCAACACATACAAATCAAATAGATGTTAATCATTTTTTCGGGAAGCAATGATTTTAAAAACAAACGGCGAACGCCTCTGGAACTCGCTGATGGAAATGGCAACAATCGGCCCCGGAGAACGCGGCGGGAGTCGCCGACTTGCACTCACTGACTTTGATATAGAGGGGCGCGACCTCTTCCGGAAGTGGGCAGATGAGGCAGGCTGTACTTTTCGTATAGACACCATGGGGAATCTTTTCGCCCGCAGAAATGGGAAAAATCCAGAAGCGTCCCCTGTATTGGCCGGAAGTCATCTTGACACTCAGCCATCCGGAGGAAGATTTGACGGAATTCTCGGGGTGCTTGGTGCACTTGAGGTTGTCCGTTCTCTGAACGATCACCGAATTGAAACTGAATCTCCAGTCGAAATCGTAGTCTGGACCAACGAAGAAGGCGCGCGCTTTCAACCAGCGATGATGGGTTCAGGTGTTTTTTCAGGAATTTTTGATCAGTCCGAAATCTACACGCATCTGGATCCTGACGGCTTTACAGTTGAGGAGGAGTTACGACGAACAAAACAGTTGGGTGATACACCCTGCAAGAGTTTTCCAATCCGGGCTTATTATGAACTGCATATCGAGCAGGGGCCAATACTGGAGGCAGAGAACACGAGCATTGGTGTGGTCAAAGGCGGTCAGGGGACTTACTGGACATACATTACCCTGCATGGACAAGGTTCCCACGCAGGCACCACACCGATGCACTTCCGCAAAGATCCTATCATGGGCGCTTCCAGAATCATAACGGGACTGCGTGAAATTGTGCTGAAGCAGCCGGGAGCAGTAGGAACAGTCGGACGACTGGAGACTAAACCTTCATCGATCAACTCAATTCCCGGACAGGTCTTTTTCACAGTTGATACCAGACATCCGAATGAGGAAATCCTTGCAAAAATAAATGTGGATTTGAAAAATTTAGTCAACTCTATTTGCTCAGAAGAAGGACTTGAGAATGAGTTCTCAATTATCTGGGAAGCCCCAACCATCAATTTTCATGAAGAGTGTGTTACAAAAGTCAGGAATGCTGCAGAATCTCTTGGATACAGTCATCGCGATATCGTTTCCGGAGCAGGTCACGATGCCTGTCAGATGAGCCACATTGCCCCTACAGGGATGATATTTATTCCATGCGAAGGAGGACTCAGCCACGATGAAGCCGAAAACACCACGCCTGAACAAGTAGCTGCAGGAGCAGATGTGCTGCTAAACGCCGTGGTCGCAAGCGCGGGTTATTTACAAACATAATGATTAACATGAACTTTTTCAGGTCGTTTTCGCATTCCAAAATTACTGGACTTACATATATCAATCAACAAACTTGAAACACTTGAAGTTTCCGGAATTCCGGAAGACATCGGTTTTGCGATTGGACAAGCCGATGCCGAACCAATTCAAGAACAAAAACTTCAGCCTGCATAATTTCGTGAAACGGAGAGAACATGGTAGGAGAGCAGCTATTTGAAAATGCTTGACGCGGCGGCACGAAGTGTTTTTCCAGAATACGTTTTGAAACTTGAAGGAATGGCCAGAGGCTTACAGGTCGAGTATGAAACACTCTTGATCTGGAACTGCCGTGGTGACCTGCCACTGTTCGATGACGCAATTCCGGAATCCGCGAAACATTCTCCGGAAGGCTGCACAACCCTCCTTTATCTGCAGCAAAAAGTTCTGTTGCAGTAATCGCCCACAGTGAAGGCGGGCCTCCGGAACTGGACGGACATTGATGCTGGCTCAGTGTCAGAAAGGGAAACGGTTCAAAGTTTTCCACTTTCCATTATCCCGGAATGCTGCCGGGTCACATGTTTTCCGTAAATTCGTATGAATTGGTGCAGAAGATCAATAATATCCTGGTTTATTACCTCCAATCCGGAATTCCCCATTGGTGTTAAATGATTAAAGAAAATGCAGAAGTTGTTGTTGTTGGAGGTGGAGTTATTGGAGTTTCATTAGCCTATGGAATGGTAAAAAAGGGAGCAAAAGTGATCCTTATTGATAAGGTTGATAACCGACTAACAGCATCTCGCGGAAACTTCGGTCTGGTATGGTTTCAGGGGAAAGGCAAGGGCATGCCGCGTTATGTTGAATGGTGTATTGAAGCTATAGAAAGGTGGCCTGAGTTTGCTGAAAATCTTGAGACTGAGACCGGTTTTGATCTGAACTACGAAAAAACAGGTGGCTTGGAAATCTGTCTCGGAGAAGAAGAGCATCAAGAACGTGTCAATTTTATTGAAGAAATGAGTCATGCATCAAGGAGCGGTCGTTATGACTGTGAAATGATTAGTAGAAAAGAGCTGCAAGGTATGCTCCCAAAAATAAAACTTGGAAAGGAAGTTAGTGGAGCCTCATTCTGTTCTCATGACGGATGTGTAAACCCACTAATTCTTCTTAAAGCTATGAACATTTCATTCCAGCAAAAAGGAGGGGGTTACAGACCCGAACAATCTGTTCAAAAAATTGAATGTAATTCAAATGATTTCAAGATAGAAACGGGAACGCATAGTTTCAAAGCCGAAAAACTTGTCATTGCATGTGGTTTGATGACACCCAAATTAGCCGGGATGGTTGGTATGAAGGTCCCTGTCATACCGGAAAGGGGGCAAATACTTGTGACGGAACGTACTTCCCGAGTGTTTAATTATCCTACTGCAGGAATCAGACAAAATTATGATGGTAGCTTCATGCTTGGTTCTTCGCATGAAGCTGTTGGCTACAATATAGAAACTTCATATGAAGTTCTCCAGAACATTGCTAAGCGAGCTATTCGAATATTACCAAGTCTGAAAAATTTGCAACTGATCCGTAGTTGGGCCGCTCTTCGTGTTCTTACACCTGATCAAAAGCCAGTTTATTTGGAATCCGATCAGTACCCGGGCGCACATGCAATAACTAGTCACAGTGGAGTGAGTTTGGCTTCAATTCATTCGAGTATTCTTGTTGAGTGGATACTTGAAGAAAGAATCCCACCAGGATTTACAGCCTTTCATCCTAAGAGGTTCAATGTTCAAGAAGCAATATGAATCGCATGAGACTGTCAGTATCATTTTCGAGGGGAAGAACCTTGATGTGGAAATAGGGCAAACGGTTGCGTCGGCTTTACTGGTTGGCGGGAATATGGTTTTCAGATCTTCAGTTGTCAGTGGACAACCAAGGGGACCCTATTGCATGATGGGAGTATGTTTCGAATGCCTGATTGAAATCGACGGAATTCCAAATCAGCGGGCTTGCATGATTCCAGTTAGGGAAGCAATGAAAATAAAAAGACAACAAAAAACAAAGAGTGAATAGTATAAGAGTCCCGAAATTCGATTACATTATAATTGGCGCAGGGCCAGCAGGAATGGCAGCTGCGATCACTGCACGAGCTCATGGACTCAGCGTTCTTGTTCTAGATGAACAGCCCTCCGCAGGAGGTCAGATTTTCCGTAACATAGAATCACTGGAGGCAACGCGTAATTCTGAATTCAGTAAACTAGGTCAAGAGTATGAATTCGGAAGTTCCTTGGTCAGGCGGTTCAAAAAGTGTGGGGCTGACTACTTCACTGATAGATCCGTATGGCAAATCGACAATAATCTGCAGATACACCATGTTTCCGCTTCTGCCTCTAAAAGTAATTCCGTCATTTCGCATTGCCAAGCGAAACGTCTCCTTATCGCGGTCGGCGCTATGGAACGCCCCATGCCTCTGCCTGGTTGGACTATCCCGGGAGTTATGCCTTGTACTGCAGTGGACGTACTATACAAGAGTTCTGGATTAATACCAGATGGGGAAGTTGTACTAGCCGGAAGCGGTCCTTTGTTGTTGCTCATAGGTTGTCGCCTGCTTGATGTTGGAGTACACGTCTCTGCATTTCTGGATACCAGCATGAATGGGGCACTCCTAAAAGCATTACCGTTATTACCAAATGCTCTAAGATCTCATAAGTATCTGACTAGGGGGTTATCTTTGCTATGGAAAATTCGAAAAGCTGGTATTCCTTTTTATTCTGGAATACAAAATATTGAGGCTTTGGGGTCCTCGAAGCTTGAAAAGGTTCGTATCGGTAAATCGGGAAAGTTCTTTGATGTTACAGCCGATCTTTTGCTTCTGCATAACGGGGTGGTTCCCAATGTACAGATAACCAGAAATTTAGGATGTGAACACCGCTGGTATGATGTCCAGAGGTATTGGGAACCGATAGTCGATGATTGGGGGAATACCAGTGTGGATCATGTATCAATTGCAGGAGACTGTGGCCGTGTAGCAGGTGCAGCAATATCTGAAGTTTCAGGCCATTTAGCTGCTTTGGAAACCGTTTATCAGCTTGGCGTAATTTCAAAAGTTGAAAGAGACAATCTTTCTCAACCTCACCGCATTGAATTGGCTAGGCAGAAGCATGTCCGTCCTTTTTTGGACAAACTTTTTCAGCCTAGTAAGACATGGTTGGTTCCAGAAAATGATAAAACCCTTGCTTGTCGCTGTGAAGAAGTGAAAGTGAGTGAAATTCGAGAAACAGTTCGGATGGGAATCAAAGATCCAGACAGCCTCAAGTCTATGACACGTTGTGGTATGGGTTATTGTCAGGCCAGAATGTGCGGTCTTACCGTCTCTGAGATAATTGCAGAAGAAAAAAAAGTTTCTCCAGAAGAGATTGGGTATTTTAGGGTTCGCTCTCCCATCAGACCGATTACACTTGGACAACTTGCGGAAATAGACTGAACAGGACTGTTAAGTCACATGCTTCTTTGTCTATTGTTTCAGGTATCATTTCGTTACTCTTTTTTAGAGATACATGAACTTTGAAATTCAATAATTTTAAAAAACTAAAGAAGTTCAAACAAATCCTTAGTACATAATAAAATCTAATATTTTGAGTATACTTGACACAATTTTTAGCTCGAAATTACACGGTTATAGGTCTTTTTAAGAAGGCATCTTCTTTGATTAATAATTATTCTTGACATTTTTTTTACTGAGAGTTAGCGTGAACAGTCGGTTTGTGAGAACTTCTTTGATTTTTACGGAAGCCCGGGCATAATCTGGAATTTGTTCCGTTTGGGACAATTTTAATTCTTTAACCCCAAAGGAGAAATTGGATAACCGCAATACTGCACTGGTGGTGGAAGAACTGCATAAGTATTTTGGCAGTGAAGAAGTTCTCAAAGGCATTTCGCTGGAAGCTAGTGAAGGTGACGTAATTGCAATAGTTGGTGCCAGCGGTTCCGGAAAAAGCACTTTTCTACGCTGCGTAAATTTACTGGAAATTCCAACCAGCGGGAAAATCTTTGTGCGCGGTGAATTGATTCGCATGAAACAGGATCGCTATGGAGTCACTGTTCCTGAAGATCTAAAACAGGTCGAACGTATTCGTACTCGGCTGGGTATGGTTTTTCAGCAGTTCAATCTTTGGTCTCACATGACGGTTTTGGAAAATGTAATCGAAGCGCCTGTGCATGTCCTCAAAATGGACAAAATTGAAGCCATTGAGCGAGCTGAGGAATTGTTGCATAAGGTCGGAATTCACGACCGGATGAACTATCATCCGGCGCACCTTTCAGGAGGCCAGCAGCAGCGGGTTGCAATTGCAAGAGCGCTTGCTATGGAACCGGACATGCTTCTTTTTGACGAACCGACTTCTGCTCTTGATCCGGAACTTGTGGGGGAGGTTTTGCGCGTGATACGTCAGCTTGCAGAAGAGGGGCGGACAATGATTGTGGTAACGCACGAAATGGATTTCGCCAGGGATGTCTCATCAAGAGTGGTCTTTCTGCATGAAGGCAGCATCGAAGAAGACGGTCCGCCAGGGGAAGTGTTTAATAACCCTTCCTCAGAACGGTTTCGACAGTTTGTTTCAAAATATGTCGAGCAGTAATATTAGGCCATTCAGGCTTAATCTGGAAAAAATTTATAGTAAGTTTTTCCAGCAAATTATTAATCATTTCTAAATGGAGTGACTTATGAAAAAGTTAATTGCAGTGGCCGTAGTGGCCATGATGATACTGGGAACAAGTGTTTCCGCAAATGAATGGAATAAAATTCGCGTTGGTGTTGAGGGTGCTTACCCTCCGTTTAGCTGGGTCGAGAAGGACGGGACACTGAAAGGATTTGACATTGATATCGCTATGGCACTATGCGAGGAAATTGGTGCTGAATGTGTTCTAGTTCCACAGGACTGGGACGGCATCATTCCGGCTTTGCTGGCCCGCAAATATGATGCGATCATAGCATCAATGTCGATCACAGAAGAGCGTAAAAAGAAAGTCGCTTTCTCTGGCAAATATTACAACACACCCGCTAAGTTTGCACGCAAAAAAGGCTCCGGAATCACGATTTCCAAGGCAGGTATGAAAGGCAAAAAAGTTGGCGTTCAGCGAGCGACTACTCACGATAACTTCATTACCGCGGAGTTTGGTGACAGCGTTGAAATCAAGCGATACGGGACTCAGGATGAAGCCTATCTCGACGCGATTTCAGGACGCGTTGACTTGCTCCTTGCAGATTCAATTGCAATGGATGATGGTTTCCTGAAAACCGATAAAGGCAAAGGTTGGGAGTTTGTAGGGCCTGGCTATTCTGATCCAAAATATTTTGGTGTTGGTGCCGGTATCGCCGTGCGCAAGAGCGACGGTGAATTAGCGAAACTTTTCAGTTTAGCTATTAAGGTAATTCGTTCTAACGGTGTTTATCATAGGATTAACGGCAAATATTTTGCCTTTGACGTTTACTAAGATTTATCTTGGCTGAGGTTTACCATAATACTCAGTGGATGCCTCTAACAAGTTAGAATTTTTCCCTTATTTTGCCACGGAATTCGAAGATTCCGTGGCCTTCCCTTTTTCCCTCACACAATCCAGGAATGTTTGATTTACATGGCTATTTCCCGATGATTCTTGAAGGAATGACGCTAACCATAGAAGTCGCCTTACTTTCCCTTTTAATTGCTGTCATTCTTGGTTTATTTGGTGCTATAGCCAAGCTCTCTAAATCCAGGATAGCCCGAAGCATTGCAACTGTTTACACTACTTTGATCCGGGGAATTCCTGATTTGGTACTGATGACCATTATTTTCTATGGTGGTCAAATCATTGTCAACAATATTGGAGACTCACTGGGTTGGGACTACATAGACATCAGCCCTTTTGTTGCCGGAACCCTCACAATAGGTTTTATTTTTGGAGCATACATGACCGAAACTTTTCGCGGTGGCATCCTGGCTGTGTCCCATGGAGAAATTGAAGCGGCTCTTGCCTTTGGAATGCCAAGCTGGAAAGTATTTTTACGCATTACATTACCACTGATGGTGCGCCACGCTTTGCCTGGATTCGGAAATAACTGGATGGTTCTGGCCAAAACGACTGCTCTCGTTTCAGTGATTGGATTGCACGACATGATGTACAATGCAGGTGTTGCTGGAGGGGCCACTCGCCAGCCTTTTACTTTTTTCCTGGTGGTTGCGCTAATGTATTTGAGCATTACCGGGCTATCTGACCTTGGTTTACGTTGGGCCAATCGTCGTTACAGTGTTGGGGTACGCAAGGTTTGAATCATGGATTATAATGTTATTATTGACAATCTCCCGCTTTATTTGAATGGGCTTTGGGTTACAATCCAGTTGGTCGTGATCGCCTTGGTTTCAGGATTTGGATTAGCAGTTCCTTTAGCCTTGATGGCAGTTTCAAAAACCTCATTCTTAAGGTATCCAGCTAAAGCTTTTATCTATTTTTTTCGGGGAACACCTTTATTGGTACAGATGTTCTTGCTATATTACGGCATGGGCCAGTTTGAAGCTATTCGTGAAAGTGTACTCTGGATGCTTTTCAGGGAAGCCTACTGGTGCGCCATTATAGCTTTTGCCCTGAACACTGCGGGGTACACTGCAGAAATATTACGGGGTGCAATTGAACAAACGCCTTTTGGGGAAACCGAAGCAGCCCAGGCTTGCGGCATGTCCAAAAGCACGATGTACCGCCGCATTATCCTTCCCGGTTCCTTCCGCCGTGCTTTACCTGCTTACGGCAATGAAGTGATTTTTATGCTGCATGGCAGTGCTCTGGCTGGAGTGATCACGATCGTAGATCTGTTTGGTGCAGCAAAAATTGTAAATTCCAGATATTTTGTACCTTTTGAGTCGTTCATCACAGCAGGGTTCTTCTATCTGTGCTGCACTTTTTGTATTGTCTGGTTTTTCAAGTGGGTTGAAAAACACTGGTACGCACATTTGCGGCCAAGAATTTCCTGAACTGTATTGCGCAATACCTCAATTAGAGTTTTCATCTTACTAAGAAAATAATTTCTCAATGGCGGCTAAGATCATTTCTACACTACCAAAAAACGACAACAGTTGCGGTTGGATTAAACAACTGCCGTCTCGCCAGAGTCGGCCTTATCTTTCCAGTGAACAGCATGCGGATTGGGTTGTACTTGGTGGGGGTTACACAGGACTTGCCGCGGCTCGGCAATTGTCGATTTTGCATCCTCAGTCACGCATAATTCTTTTAGAAGGCCAAAACGCAGGCGAAGGTTCAAGCGCCAGGAATTCCGGATTTCTGGTGGATTCGATTCTAAATGAAGGTCATTTTTCTGCATCCAATCTTGAGGAGTATCGGAAAAAGTATGATATCAAACATGCCGGAGTGGAAGCAGTTCAGCGGCTGGTAGCTGAACTGGACATTGACTGCGATCTGGAAGCAAATGGAAAAATTCATGCTACAGCAGTTAAGGACCATGAGAAAAAACTGCTGAATTTCAGCAAGTTGTTGTCAGAGCTGGAACTGAAACATAAAATTCTTGAAGGTGAAGAACTGCATCAGCGACTCGGCAGTTCTTATTACTGCATGGGCTTATGGACGGAGGGCGGCATATTGCTGCAGCCAGCCAAACTCGCACGCGGTATGGTAGAAAATTTACCGGAACAAGTGGAGTTGTATGAAAATGCTCCGGTCTTAAATTGGCGAAAACGGAGCCATACTGAAGGCTACCAATTGTATACGCCCTCGGGGCAGGTGACCTGTCAAAAACTGATTGTGACGGTGAATAGTTTTATGGTCAGTTGTGGCATAAAATCGAATCGGACATTCCCCCTCACGCTGACTGCCAGCATGACTCGCCCATTGACTGAAAAAGAAGATGAATCTATTGGCCGGCCGGCTCCATGGGGAGTGTTGTCCGTTCAATCAATGGGAGCCACTGTCCGTTTAACAAAAGATCGACGGATTTTAATGCGTAACACTGTTGAAGCATGGCCGGCAATAAATATGAAATTCACCGATTTAAAGACCCGTAAAGCGAAACATTTAGAGGGACTGAAACGGCGTTTTTCCCGTCTTGGCGATGATTTGTTTGAATCCACCTGGTCGGGTACGATTTGTATGAGCGGAAATAACGCGCATGTGTTTACAGAAGTAGAATACGGTATGTACGCTGCAGGCTGTTATAATGCCAGCGGAATTGGTTTGGCCGTTTTATTCGGAACCGAAATTGCCAACCTTGCCAGCGGAAACATGACCGACTCAATTGCGTTGATCCAAACTAACTCAAAACCAATGCTGCTTCCTCCACAACCTTTTCTTCGCTGGGGAGTCGGTTTGCGTCTCCTGCGGGACCGCTTTTTGGCGCGGCATGAGCAATAATTAATTCATTTAAGATAACCCCACTTTCAGCAGCGGGGAAGTTTTATGATAGGAATTTTACAGGATAGTTTATCTGAACGGTAGCCCCGGCGAACTTTTCCGGAGCCTGAGCGGTGGCGAAGCCCCTGCAACAACCGTGAGAACCACTTCGCAACTCGATTTTACAAATTTTGTGATCACAGATGTATGCTTCCACAGCAACACGCTGCGGAAACCGAAGGAGTGAAAGCCCTTTACAAATCAACTGCCGTGAGGTGTGTTGAAATCAGACTATTCGCTATTCCAACATTTTATGAGAGATAAATAAATTTTGGAAATTACGCATTTAGACGTGAAATAGTTTTTACAAAGTGCTATAATTTTTTGTTTTATTTACCATAAACCTTTAAAGGAGTTAATTAAATGTTTCCATTTGAATCAATTGCATATGCCCAGTCTGCAGGGGATGCCTCACAACAGAGCGCATTTTTTCAATTTATCCCGCTGGTTTTAATTCTTGGCGTTTTCTGGTTCCTGATAATACGTCCCCAGCAAAAAAAGCAGAAAGCACACCAGCGAATGGTGGACAGCCTTAACAAGGGTGACAAAGTTGTCACAAACGGCGGAATCTTTGGAACAATAGTAAAAGTGGGAGAAGACCGAATTACACTGGAAGTAGCCAGTAAGGTACATATCAATTTAGAGCGGCAGCAAGTATCCCGAATGGATATAAAATCTGGTGAAAGCAGGGATGAAAAAGAAGATGATTCTAAAGAAAATAAAAAATAAGTAGCAAAAAAGGAATCAAGAACGCTGAAGAATTGAAAAAGTTAGCCCTAAATAATAATAAATCTATAACCAGAAATTATGGACATTAAACTTAAAGGATCCATCATACTCATTGTCTTGTTTGGAGCACTTTATTATGCGTTTCCAACATACAGGGCCTACCAGCCGGGTGTAGATCCGCAGACTGTGGACAACAAGGTAAATCTTGGTCTTGATTTACAAGGCGGTATGTACCTTGATATTGAAATACAGGTAGATGAAGCGGTTAAGGAAATTTTACGCAGAACAGCCCTTGAGCTGGAAGATTTGCTGATTGACGAACAGGTTGATTTTGTTGAGGTACGTCAAGCAACAAATTCCTTGATTCTGGAGATGGAGCCCGGCAAAAAAGTAAATTTGGAAATTGCTCCCTACGATCGTTTCCTGGAGCAGTTTGATATGAATGTACAGGACGATCTTACTTATCTAAAACTAAAATCAGGGGAAGCCCAGCTTATACGGGAGAACTCAGTGAGTCAGGCATTGGAAGTATTACGGAACCGTATCGACAGCTTGGGAATTAGTGAACCTTCTCTGCAGAAACAGGGTGAGGACAACATTGTCATCCAGCTTCCAGGGTTAAAAGACAGGGACCGTGCAATCGAATTGATTGGGCCACAGGCAATTTTGCAGTTTCAAATTGTCAACAATAATGCCACACCAAGCACCTACAACCGGCTGACTGAAGTCGTCAAATATGAAGAGGTTTGGGACAAGATAACAAACAAATTGATTTCCAAACGGCCTTATGTTTTAGATAAAAAGATATTAATGACAGGCGAGTTTATCAGAGATGCAAGAGTCCGGATTGATTCCAGGGACAACAGACCCTATGTTGCACTTTCATTCGATTCAATCGGGGCGGATCGTTTTGCAAAAATCACACGCCGCAACGTTGGAAGAAACATGGCAATTGTACTGGACGACAAGGTACAGTCTGCTCCAGTGATCCGGGAAGCTATTACCGGCGGAGAAGCTTCAATTTCCGGACAATTTACAGTAGAAGAAGCTGACACTCTCAAAATCGTCCTGCGTTCCGGATCTTTACCTGCACCAATTGAAATACGTGAGGAGCGGACTGTAGGAGCCAGCCTTGGAGAAGATTCTGTAGATCAGGGACTGAAGTCATTAATGATCGGCAGCGCAATTGTTTTAATTTTTATGATTTTTTATTATCGGCTGGCCGGAGTTTTTGCGGCAGCAGCATTGATTTTCAATGTATTATTAATTATTTCAGTTCTTGGAGTTTTTGGAGCAACACTGACCTTACCGGGAATGGCTGGAATTGTGCTGACTATAGGTATGGCAGTTGACGCAAATGTTTTGATTTTCCAGCGTATTCGTGAAGAAATCAAACGTACTGAAAACCCACGAGCAGCCATTCAGGAAGGCTTTGGTAAGGCTTTCCGGACTATTCTGGATGCAAACGTTACCACTCTTTTTGCCGCTCTTGCGCTCCTGCAATTTGGAACAGGTCCCATCAAGGGCTTTGCAGTCACACTCTCTGTGGGCATCATTGCAAGCATGTTTACAGCAATTGTTGTGACCCGTTTCTTTTTTGATTTTGTTTATTTGCGAAAAACGAAATTGCGCTCACTTAGCATTTGATTTAACCATAACACAGCAGATCAGCTTACAGAAAGACTATGCAGTTTCTTAATTTTAAAGAAGGTCAATTTATTGATTTCCTTGCTTTCAAACGTTTAGCCGCAATTATATCCGGTATTCTAATTCTTGCCGGCGTTGCTTCGATTGTTGCACACAATGGTTTGAAATACGGTATAGATTTTCGAGGTGGAACAAATGTGCAAATTCAATTTTCAACTCCACCAAATCTGGATCAGCTGCGTAATTTTTTTGCTGAGAATGGCATGAAAAACGTGGTTCTGCAAACTTTTGGAGATTTGGCTGATCACGAAATCCTGCTTGGTCTTCCCATAAACAGTCCGCTTGGTACAGGCGAGAACCTGACTTCAGAATTACGAAAAATTCTTGAACCGCAACATCCAAAACTCGAAATCCGCCGCATTGAAACAATTGGACCGAAAGTCGGAGACGAACTTAAAATTAGTGCTGTAAAGGCCATTTTAATTGCGCTCGGATTGGTTTTGCTTTACATCACAATTCGTTTTCAATGGAGACAGGGAGTCAGTGCAATAGTAGCTTTATTACATGATGTGCTTGTCGTTGTAGGAATGTTCTCAATTTTAGACAAAGAATTTTCTTTGACCGTCGTTGCCGCCCTGTTAACAGTGGTAGGATACTCTCTCAATGATACCATTGTAGTTTTTGACCGTATCAGGGAAAATCAGGGTAAATACCGAAAAAAGTCGTTTGAAGAAACTATCAATTTGAGCATTACCGAAACATTGAGCAGGACCCTGATTACTTCCGGAACCACACTGTTCGTCGTGCTGTCCTTATTTTTACTGGGAGGCGAAATTATCCACGATTTCGCATTTGCCCTACTCGTTGGTGTGTTAATCGGTACCTACTCATCGATTTATGTCGCCAGTCCTGTGGCTGTGGTTTTGACAAAGTTGGCTCCACCTGCTGGAACTGTTCCTGCTAATACCTGAGCTATTGAAATGTCTGCTCCCGGATTCAGACAGTTTGACACCGTGGCTGTAGTGGGCCTCGGACTAATCGGTGGATCATTCGCCATGGACGTTCGCCGTTTAGGGTTGGCAAAGCGCATTCTTGGATATGACAACAACTCAGAATATCGGGCAGAAATCAGCAGTAGAAATTTAGTTGATTATCTGGCTGATGCTCCAGACGAAAAACTGGCCGAAGCACAATTGGTTATGTTGGCTGTACCGGTCAAAGCCTTTGCTGAAGTGCTTTCAAACATTCGTCCTCATCTTTCTACAACCGCAATTGTAACAGACACTGGCAGCGTAAAATCCCCTCTTCTTAAGTTGATGCGCACACCGGTCTATACAGGAATTCGTTTTGTCGGTGGGCATCCCATTGCTGGGTCTGAGAACTTCGGACCACTTGCTGCAAAGGAAAATTTATTTTCAGGTAAGCGTTGTATCCTTACTCCTGAAATGGACACTGATCGGGATGTTGTCCGCAAAGTTTGTGAAATATGGGAATCAATAGGTTCGATGGTATCAGAAATGGATGCTGAAGATCATGACCAGATGTTTGCTTCAGTCAGTCATTTACCACATCTTCTGGCTTACGCAAGCATTCAGGCAATCTCAGATTCCAGCACTCCGGAAGCCCTGAGTCATTCAGGTGCGGGTCTTAAAGATTTTTCCCGTATTGCATCATCCAGTCCTGAAATGTGGGCAGATATTTTTCTGGAAAATCAAGAGAATCTGCTCTCTCGTATGAATACATTCAAAGATGTTGTGACTAGGCTTGAGGATGCAATTAAGAGGAATGATAAAGAAAAGTTAATTGAGCTTCTTGCCCGGGCTAAAACAGAGCGTGACCGTTGGATGACCTAGTTTGTGAGAACAAAGCTATCAGTGTTTTATCTTTGGCCAGTAAGTTTCAAAATTAAACATTGGGGAATGACTACCATGGTGACAACTCACACACGTCGATTTTGGTTCATTATTCGCAGGATGGATTTTACTGTTTTCCAAGTGAGCTCTAGCAGGACCATGACAATTCTCACACTGAACATTTTTCAAATGCGGTGTTAGCTGGGAACTGAGAAAACCTGTTCTACCCGAGAATTTGCGGACTGATTCTGAAGCATTTGTTGGAGCTTCCCATGGTTTCAGTCCAACAACATGACATTCAAGACATTCCGGATCAAAATGCTTTCCCTTATTTTCCAGAGTTGCAAAAGCATGTGCGTGTCGACTATTTTTCCAAATTGCGGCAGCGTTCGCATGACAACCGATACAGACTGCATTTCCGACAAATGGAGATTCTTGGCGCTGTTGTTCCATTCGGTCCAAGTTACTGAAAAACAGTTCCTTCACTGCTGCATCATAGGTCCGGAAAGTACCTTCCAATTCCGGAGCATCCTCAAAATTTGGACGCAGCCAGGTTACTGATAAATCTGCCGTAACAATTTCATTATTATCTGATATTAACTTTCCTGCTTTTGTAAATTTACCTGTTAATACCCCCTGTCCTTTTGTTGGAATCATAGGAAAAGAATTAGATCTTGTCTTCATTTGCATAACCTGATTCAACTCATCGTCATTGCTGCTTCCTGCAACAATCAAATCAAATAAACCGGATCGCTCAAATTTTTCTAACTCTTCCACATTTCCGCGAAATAATAGAATCTGGTACAATCCTGCATTTTTTTTAATTTTAACTTTCCAGTCTGCTAACAATTCCGGATCTACCGGTAAAATAACCGGTGGCTCATTCTGATTCTGATAAACAAGATTTGGTGACAAATATCCAAACACTGTGAGACGATGTCCCTCCGATTGAATTGTTTTTGAGCTTAAATAATGAAGGCTTCCGCTTTGATTACTGAGGAGATAAGGAATTTTTGGATCAAGCGACTGCAGGCCATTCAACCATTCGTTCGGTCCGACAAGGACTACTTGTGGATCCAATTTTTTGAGTGCAGTCTGAATTAGCTGGATTTTCAGATCACCTTGTTCGGAAGGTTTAGGAAAGTTATTCCCCAGGTCAAAATATAAAAGATTGGGAATTTGGGCAAGTTGCTGTTTGAAAAAAGTGAATCTGCGGGGAAGACCCCCCATGTCACCTTCTTCTGCACACCCACAAGGTTTTATTTCTCCTCGTAGGTCACCTGAAAATATTACCAGAGATTTTTGACCAAGTGAAACTGTTGGAAAAAACAAGAAACACAGGAAAGTACATGCAACAATTCGCTGCATATTAATTTTCGGCGACACAGATTAATTCGCGGAAGGTGACTTTCCCGTCACCTTTTACACTGTCTTCAGTTCCAAGGCTGCGCGTATTCTTTATCGCTTCGTAAAGTGAGCTCTCTGCTTCTTCATATGAGTCAGTATATTCTGTTCCAGGACTGTTTTTAGCATAAACTATTCTGGCCGAGCTCATTGGGAGATTTTTTATAATATCTGAAGCTCCATCAGGGAAAAGACTTAAACTATCATCAACAGCATGTATTAAATCAGCCGTACTGATAAGGTTAGCACTTTTTAACCCAGATGAAGTTGTGCTATTATCTGCCGCGTTTTTAACTAGTAAGAACATTACATCAAATGCCGTCACTGCCGCACAAACTGCGCCAGCAGTCGGATTATTATCCTTTGCCCCATTATCCAATTTGCTCAGTCCTAAACTAAGTGTTTTTCGAATACTGTTTTCTGAACTGATTCCAAGCGAATCAAAGTCTGAAGAAAGTGCACTTGAAATCATTGATAGTTCACTAACCATTGAAACTAAAGTAATTAGGTTACCGCCATCCGTCATATCTGTCATATTGTCTAGTTTGAAGATAGGCCTTATTTCAGTAATAGATGTTCCAAGTTCAAGAGCCCTGGCAGCACAAGTAGTATTGCCACTTGCATTGTCAATATACCTGTAAGGTGATTCTCCAGTGTATAGAGAACATTTTGAATGGTCACTGTTCGCAATAAAGTGATTGTCTCCAATAACTACTTCAAAATTATTGTGATATGTAGCTAAACCTGTTCCCATACCATCAGTAGCACTGATGTTATCGTCGTTCAATGCCATTGCGCCTGACATTTCATCAGAGGAAAGAGTGCCGTTTGAATCATTATCAAAAAAACCATAGGTGAGGTATATAAAATCAGCAATATTGGCTAACATTGATATTTCAACCTCACCACTTGAACCTGTTCTTGGACTTGCCCCAGGGCAACGGATGCTGGAACTAGTAAAAGTATCCGCACCAATTAAACAAAGTGCTTTGGTTACATATCCACGATTTCCAGTTGTATAGTCAGTAGGAGAACTTAGCTTTGAAATCCCCAGTGTTTTTGTCAGGTTATCTGTAGCTCCAGTTTTGAGAAAATTAGCAGAAGACATTCCTGCCCGACCCAAATAACCACTGCCTCTTTCATAATTTGAGCAATTTTCGTTTTCGGAAACAATAGAATATCTTTCCTCGTCTAGCTGAATCGAACAACTTTGTGCAGAGTCTTTTTTATCTCCACACGAAGCCAACAGGAATGGAAGAAAACATAGTAGCAGTAACCTCAATATCGTTTTCAGGAAAAAACCATTTGTAGATAACTCAAATATTTTTTTCATAATCCACAGGTTGTTAAAGTGTTTCTTCCAGTTTTTGCAGCTCTGAATCGATCATATTCTGAGTAACAATATCCTGATCACCGGCAAAAGCAAGTCTGAGGTTGGCCTCATCAGGAAAAATCCCTGCACCTGCAAGAACTGCGTTTAGAAAAAGCCTGCGCTGTGATAAATTTTCTGCTGCTACTGCTTTTTCCACCAAAATTTCAAACAAAGAACGAGGACTGCGTTTTTGTAACTTCATTGAGGGAAACAAGGCTCCAACAAATCTTAAAAAAGGTACAAGTTCAGTTTCAGAACGTACACTCTCTGTAACTTTCACAACACTTGTTGTTAAATTGAGAGTGTCAACAATTAATCCTTTTTCCAGTGCCGCGGTTACGTTTTCCAGCACAATTTCCCGTTTGAGCTGATCTTCAGAAGTTCCTTCGTATAAGCTAAAGACCTGTTCGATAGTTTCAGGCTGTTCCGAATTAAAACCGCTTTTCTGGAATTCCAACTGCTGATGCAGGAGAGAGTCCAGATGAGTCTCTAAAAAGTTCAATGGACCGTTTAGAATATTTGCATACTTTTCCTCTGACAATAGAGGGGATTTTTTCGCAGGGAATCCATATAGTTTCACCTTTTCTCTTGAAGCAGCCAGCAACTGCCTCAAATCAACAGAAATATCTTCGCTTTCGGCCCAGGTTGAAATTTGTTCTCGAAATTCTTCAGCCATATCTTCCTGCAGGGAAAAATTTTCAATCTCTCCGGCAAAGCGTATTAATCGGCCCTGTATTAATAACTGAATGTCCAGATCCTCCAGAGGATCTTGCATCCAGTCCCAGACGACCTCTTTCAGATCGTCCATTTCTTCATTCCAATCTTCACGCTCGTCAAGAGGAACACGTTTTGTTGCTGGACCGTAAGCACCAGCTGCAACGGCAGTGGGATCAGCATTTGCCGGAATAGCAATTTTAACTTCCCTCCCAATGTCCCATTCTTCCTGGTTCTTCCGGACATCTTCATCACAAATGTTTTCCGGACAGTTGTCTAATGTTGGTACAGTGAGCAAAAGGCGGTGTAAAGCACTGACGGAATGGTATTGAAGCTCAGGTGTCAACTGATCAAAATTACTCAGTAAAAACTTTAAAGCATCTTCCCG
>ENA-UPTF01001078-UPTF01001078.1-marine-metagenome-genome-assembly--contig:-NODE-1078-length-17815-cov-3.385387_pt1 | contig 17815 bp, 7 predicted proteins | sample MGYA00238166_ERZ767019 | MGnify/ENA primary metagenome ERZ767019 (study PRJEB28930, sample SAMN06266391) | marine metagenome | isolation source: Sea water from 250 m depth | place: Atlantic Ocean | study...
ATCCATATCGAATCATACGGTATTCCCGATCACCCGACCACCAACGAGATCATAGCATGGAACCAGCGCGTGCAAGGGCACCAGGTACAGATGGTGAGATACAGGTATGACCGGGATACAGCAACGAACAACTTCAGGACCCATAGCAAACACGAACCTGGATAGGTCTCACGGGCCTGAGACCGCTGACACACTTATGAAACGGTATACCCTGTTCATCCTTTCGGCAGTGTTCACTTCCCTGTACGCCATTGATGACCAATCAATGGACAGGTCCTCATACGGAACCCTGACAGGCACGGTAATCGATTCGGTTAATGGAGAACCCTTAGAGTATGCATCCATCTCTATCACCCGGCCCCGTGATAAAAAGATCGTCGATGGTGGTATAAGCCGTGAGAATGGACTCTTTAAGATCCAGCATCGGCTGTCCGGGAACTATTATATCACCGTTGAACACATCGGCTATAATAAAAAGAGGTTCCTAGATATTGCATTCTCAGACGAGACCGGTCCGGTTCCTGTCCTGCTTGATACTCTTCTTCTATCCCCAAGGACCATTCTGCTTGACCAGGTAAATGCAGATGGTCAGAGACCGGTCTATAGTATCGGTGTAGATAAAAAAACATTTCAGGTGAGTGACATTATCTCACTCACAGCGGGAACTGCGTCCGATGCTCTAAGAAATATTCCTGCAGTGGATGTTGATATGGACGGTGTCATTTCTCTGCGTGGTGATAAGAACGTGAGGCTCCTGATAAACGGGTCCCCGACCGGTATCGGTCAGGAGGACAGGAGGACCAGGGTCGATCTTCTGCCCAATGGTCTGATCGAGAGGATCGAAGTGATCACAAACCCTTCACCCGAGCATGACCCCGAGGGAATGGCCGGGATCATCAATATCATACTGAAGGAGAACCTTAGGACAGGGTTAAGCTCCCACCTCTCATTAGGGAACCATGGAAGGTCCTCCGCTTCAGCGGGGCTTGACCATTCAAAGGGTGACCTGAACCTTCACCTTAGCGCGAGCGCTAATTCAGGCTATACGAGAACATTGAGCCACAGGAATTTTGTCTGGGACTATTCCGGTTTCACTCTCACCAGTGAACAAAGAAAGACCCATCTATCTCGACCTGTAGCGGGCGTTATAAGGGTCGGCGGGAGCCACAGGGTCCTTAAGGACCACGAACTTGATCTTTTCTCAACGGTCTCGATCTTCGATCATGGGTCAAAGGACACGATAAACCATATATCGCCTGTCGAGTATGACCTGGCGACAAAGGACAATAGGAACGGGTGGACACTCGACCTGTCTGGTAAACATGCATGGTACACTCGTGATCGATCACGGTCTCTGGTAACAAGTCTCTTTTTTTCTCGGTCCGGGGAGCATGAGAAGGACGTGAACGATCGTAATGTGAGCGGGACAGGCCCGGATGACCATAGCCATATCTATAAGGACGACGCGTTCAGCACGATCAGTGTCCGCTCTGTATACAACCATGCAATAAAAAAGGGAATGAACCTTAAGACCGGTGTAGAGAGTGTGCACCGAACAACGGACCAGGAATTAGAATATCTACATTTTCCGTTCGGGTTCGACCACGAGGAAAGGATACAAGCTGTTTTTTTCGATTCACACTTCTTTGGGAGCAAAAGACTCAGGATGGAGGGAGGACTCCGGCTTGAGACCGTTGGCTCGAGAGGTGTTGTCAGGGAGATCATGCTACCTGATGACCACCATCACCAGGACACAACAAACACATTCACAAGCTTGATCGATTCGTCCATCACTAATTCCCCTTTCTCCCAGACATATTCAAGGCTCTATCCAAGCCTTAGAGTGAGGATCAAGCCTTTCGAAACGGTGTCCCTTGATCTCAACTATGGCCGCCGGACCAATCGTCCCAAGAGATCATCATTGAACCCGTTCCCGGTCAGTATGATCGATGACTACCATACGAGAGTGGGCAATCCCGGCCTGAGACCAGAGTTCATCGATATCCTTGAGATAGGAGCACACTACAAACAGCGGGGCTTTTGGATATATGGTAATATGTTCTATAAATCCATTGTGGACCTGATACGCTGGTACGACAGGGACCTCGTGAACATTGACGACCGGATCTATGAGGTGATCACCGCGGACAATGCTGGCACCGCCACCTCTTTTGGTACAGAGTTTCACCTGAACTATAGGCCGACGGAGACAGTATCCATTGACCTGGGCGCAAATAACTGGAACACCAATGCATCATCCGCGGGTGAGCCGGACCTGAACGGGAATTCCTCCGGTTATCTGGTTCGAACACATCTGTCCATGCTCTTGCCAAAAGACATACACTCCGAACTGTTCGCGAACTACAGAGGCAAGATGAGGATACCCACTGGCACGGTCGAGCCCTCCTATTATATGGATATTGCGCTCAGCAAGAGATTCCGGGACAGGAACCTTGTTCTTATAGTCTCAGTGAACGATATATTCAATGGACGAACATTCAATATAACAACGGACCAGTCCATATATAATCCTACCTCTGGGTACAACTATACCCAGCACCTGGATGCGTCCAGGACCCAGGATGGCCGTTTCATATCCATCTCTCTCAAATATCATCTGGGTTTCAAAAAATGGGAGGATGATGCCCTGAACCAATTAGAAAAGGCTCCGAGAACAGAAAAAGACATGGACATGGATTATTAGGATTGTTGCGTTAAACAATATTGAATAATATCCTTCCCCCAAAATACAATAAAAACCAAGGAGAACCTGTATGAGACCATTTGTTATTTTTTTATTAGCGATCTTGCTACTTAGACCGCTTAACGCTCAGGAGATGTATACCCTCGAGACCTGTGAGACTGACATTGCCTACAATGTTCCGCAGTTCTTTCAGGATTTTTTCCATTGTGTGAAAGCGAGACTATCAGAGAGTGGAAACTATGTTAATCTATATTTTAGTTCCCTCCCACCATATCAGTCCTGGTATTATGATGTTCAGGGTGCCACATCCTCAACTAATCCAAACTGGATACCATTTGAATCTTTCGCAGATGGTTCCTATCAAAACCCGAATGTCATTGAAGAGATAGATATTGTGATCTCCATACCGGTCGACCCAACTCCGCGTATGGGTAACGATCCTGACTTTCCTGCGATCGACGCGGCAGCGGTTGATGGTGTGGTGAACACATCAAATTATGAGTATCCAATGAACTATATTGGGTCCGCACTAAATGGTGCAACAATGTATAATCCTTGTGCCGCTCCTGGAGATGTAATAGAGGATGAGGCATTATCTTTCGATCTCTACAGTGGTCACCCAGGTGGAGGCGGATATCACTATCATACAACATCGCCAGGACCGTTAGAAGTGCTGGCATATAAAATGCCAGACGTTGTTACAAATACAACCCCTGGAAGTGCCGAGATAGAGATCTATGGGATCAACTGCGATGGGGTTGTTATTATGGGATGCACCGAACTTGATGGGTCAGCACCTGACCCACAAACATGGGACGCACAGAATGGACACGTTCATGATATGGTCGGGACGGATGGAACGGTCTATTTCGAAAATCGTTATCATACGCACATTTGCTACACTAATATATCGGACGATGATGTTGATGATATGGGCTTAGGTGTTGGTAATGGCTACCCGGACCATGAGTTCACTCCTGAGATATCTTACTATAAAACGCCTGGAATAGATTTCCCCGGACAACATCACGATCGTTGTATGGCATTGGACACGCCGTTCGAACCTGATGGGGTTCTCGGCTCAGATATAGAAGCGGTTCCAGCATCATTCGCTCTGTATGATAATTACCCTAACCCGTTCAACCCGACCACGACGATCGATTATGACCTTTCAAAAGGCGGACCGATCGACCTGGCGATCTATGATGTCCTGGGCCAAAGGGTCAGGACCCTGGTCCATGGTCACCAGGACCCCGGCTTCAGGTCCGTTAGCTGGGACGCCACCAGTGATCTCGGGCTGTCCGTTGCCGGAGGACTGTATTTTTATCAGTTGAAGACCAATGAAGGCACCCTCACACGGAAAATGCTCATACTTAAATAGGGTATAAGTTTTTAGCCTTACCAAGAAACCCCGTCCTTCCGGATGGGGTTTCTTTTTTTAAATTCTCCGGATGCAGAATTGGGTAATAATAGGGGCCACCCTATTGATCATATCGGGCTGTGATGAGCCGGAAGAAAAACAGGAAATAAGACCTGTCCATTATTTTTCAAAGGTATTCGGTGAGTACGATGCCGAGATGGGTTACAGTGTTCAGCCCACGGATGATAATGGTTTCATTATCTCTGGCGCCACATCATCCTACTGGGCAACTGATTCACTTCCAAGGATAGCAGGGACCCTGCATGGTGTCACTGATGCGATCATTGCCAAGGTCGACTCAATTGGTGACCCGGAATGGATCAGAACATATGGCGGAGTATTATACGAGTCCGCGTATAACGCAAGGCAGACCAGTGATGGAGGCTATTTCTTTACCGGATACACTAACTCCATAGGAAAAGGGATGTACGATATCTGGCTGGTGAAACTCGGTCCTAACGGGGAAAAGGAATGGGAAAGGACCTATGGTACCCCAGAAGCCAATGTAGGACTATATGGTGATATAACACCCGATGGCGGGTACATACTGACCGGGTATACCATTCTCAAGGGTCGAACGGACAAGGATATATGGCTGGTAAGGACCAGCTCGAACGGTGACTCCCTATGGTCTGCAACCTACGGGGACAGCATGAGCCAATCGGCAAACTATCTGCAGGTGACATCGGACGGAGGCTTCATCCTGGCCGGTGAGACCCGCGGTTCCACCACGAACAATGATATCATCATAGTAAAAACAGATCCGGAAGGGACCGAAGAATGGCGCCGGTATATTGTTGAACCGGACGATGACAGGGTCTACTCTATCAAACAGACGGATGATGGTTATATCCTGATAGGGACCACCACTTCCCTGGGAATGGGCAACAAGGATATCTGGGTAATAAAGTTGGATAATGACGGGAATATCGAGTGGCAGAACACATACGGTGGAGAAGCACTGGAGTACGGGTTCGATATTGTGCCTCTTGATGATGGATACGTGTTCACCGGGTCAACATCATCCTATGGGACCATGTTCTATGATCTCTGGATAATAAGAACCGACCTGAATGGTCAGATCACCTGGGACCAGATCTATGGCGGGACCATGATCGATATTGGTCGTGCGATCATTCAGAATGGAGCGGATGGCGGGTTCACGATCATTGGACAGACATCATCCTATGGTGCAGGAGAATACGATTTCTGGCTCTTGAAAACGAACGACAATGGCATTGTACCAACAGATGAACCAAGATAAAATCAGCCATTCATTTCAAAGGAGATCCAGATGAAAACTATTAGATCGATCACATTATTTCTTGCGGTAGCCCTTTTTACAGGGTGACCCCCGAATAATGAAAATGATGCCGCGACAGGAGATGCTATCACATTGAACGATTGTGAAACATCCTTTGGTGATGATGTCCAGGCTTTTTATTCGACCTATTTCAGCTGTGTGACCGTTTCCGTCTCCGGGACCAACACCCTTATCAATTCAGATAATCTTCCGCCACACGAGTCCTGGTACTATAGCGATGAGCATGGGAACTATATTGACTGGGCCAGTCAGGGAGACGGGTACTACCTGAACCCGAACATGATCTCAACCCAGGATCTCACGATATCGATCCCTAATGAGCCTACGTCTCGCGGGCTCACGATCAATGGGTCACTGGTTGATGGCGAGGTTGGGAACAGTGATTACGAGTATGATATGAGCACCGTGGGGCTCGCCCTTGACGGGTGTTCCTTGTTCAATCCTCTGGCTGCTCCCGGTGATGACATCGAAGATGAAAAATACTCGTTCGATCTTTATAGCGGTCACCCGGAAATGACCGGGAATTATCATTATCACACCACCACAAAGGGTCCGCTGGAAGTGTTAGAGCATAAGGGGTTGATCGAGACACCTGTTGTGGGATCAGCAGAGATCGAGCTCTACGGGATCATGTGCGATGGTACGCTAATTATGGGTTGCACAGAGCTTGATGGGTCCACACCTGATAATTCCGATTTTGATTCCCAGAACGGTCACGTGCACGATATCAGTGATGGGACCACCGTACACTTTACCAACCGGTATCATACCCACATCTGCACCGAGACTTTTCCCGGTCATAGGTTCACCCCGGAGATCCAATACTATGAAGGGTGCAACTGATCAATTAGATCCTGTCTCTTTGCCGGTCACGACCGGTCTGATATCTGTATGATGGGGACTTGCATTATACCATAATAGGATCTTACCCTAAGAACAGACCCTGCCGAACATATTCTGGTGTTTAAGTCTAATAGGCTGAGCCCTTATCGGGTATGTACCAGACATCCTTCTCAAGATCAACACCACCACCCATCTCTTCCATGACAACACGGTCTATGATATATATACACCTTTCTGACATGGACCGAAAGGTATCCTCACCATCGATATCAGGTGTCCGGTCGGGAAAGTTCCTTCGTGTCCTATGGATCCAATAGGTGTCAGAGAGATCATATTCATTGAACACCTTTTCAACACCATCCCTTCCCAATAGGAAACCTAAGAGTCCGCCCCATGTTGCCGTAGGATTATCAGAGTCCCACCCTGCAAGGGCCCCTATCCGTATCGTTCTGAGCAGGTCACCCTCCCCATAAAAGAGGCTCACCAGGCTTGATGCGAAATTGATTCCCGCATCAAAGGGCTGGTCATAGACATATCCATCAGCACTACCTTTTTGATATACTGAATAGATATCATCCCGTGTGGACTCCCAATCGGTCTTATCAGGGTTATGATCATAGTTGGCCCTTATATGGTCATACATTCCTGCAACAAAGGACCCAGCTGGTAATATATCCCTTGCCCGCTCGGCCAACCAGAAGACCTTCTCCCTCATGCTCAGTCCGCTCTCCACGTAGGATGCGAGTGAGTAAATGACAACATAGAACTTTGCTGCCCACTCGGCATCGTCCTTCGCAGTGGTCCGTATTGGAAGGTGCGCCATATTCAGAGCTATATCGGGTCTTGCCGGAGAGAAAAGGCCAAAGATCTCTGTTGTCAACTGTGCATCGATCATCTTGTACTTAGGATTATTAGCAGGCTCGCTCGTTGCAGGAGGCAGCACACCATCCAACATAAGATAGTAGGCCACTTCGTTCGATTCCCACAGGTAGTTCTCACCATTGGGCGCACTCTCATTGGAGTGGATATGTCCGAGCCATCCGTTCCTGATCTGTTCTGGGGACAGCACGCTCTTATCGTGCAGATCAAGCAAATGCTGGTACATATACTCTATATCGGTATCATCATCAGAGTACCAGGTGTCTCCCTCACGAACAAAGACGTATTCGATCATACCGTTCGGTGAGGGTCCATAATACCCCCAGATATTTCTTTCGTCCGCTTTTCCCCAGTCATCGTCCGTGTAAAAAGGGGGCCCGACCCTATCCATCTCTGTGATCAGACCTGTCCAGTTCGCGATGCACTGAGCGAGCCAGAAACCTTGGACCTGTTCCATATACCTTGACCTGGAGATAATGATCTCAGACCCGTCAGGATTATGATCGGCATAGGTCAGCCCGGGATCGAACATTGCTCTTCTATCGTTCACCAGGGTCTCACCCTCTATACCAGATCCTAACGCTATCGCGACCAGGAAAAAAGTTCCTATGAATCCGAAAATTTCTTTTTTCATCATATCAACGTAACCAAGGCGGAGACCAAAGTACCATGTTCAGACCGCTGGAGGTATAGGAATACTCAGTTCAGTACGCTGGGACCCGATCACAATTAACATTATCTATTCGCAATATATCCGGGACCAGGTAAGAATCTTCCTGGTCTATCATCGTTGACCCTACCACCAGCATATACCATGGTCCCATTGACAATGACCCTTTCGATCCCTTCGGATAGGGCCATAGGATCTTCAAAGGTCGCCCTATCTATGATCCTTAGGGGGTCGAACACCACTACGTCTGCTGCCATTCCAGGCTCCAGGATCCCGCGATCATCCATACCCATGTTCAAGCTTGGAAGCCCGGTCATTTTATGTATCGCACTCTCCAGGTCCATTGAACGATCTTCCCTGACATACTGCCCAAGGATCCGCGGGTATGTACCATACCCGCGCGGGTGCCCACCATCCGATCCACCATCGGTGCAAATATTCGTGTACCGCCATTCAAGCAGCTCTATGATATCTGTTTCGGTCATGCTCTTTGCAACAATGCTCTCTGACCCATCATCATAATTCGTCTCAGATATCAGTCCCATCAGAGTGACCGAAGGGTGCTCCCCCCTAAGTTCTGCTATCTCGTTGAGCCGTTTGCCTATATAGCCCGGTTCCGGATCATACTGGGTTATTATGACCTCATCCGGGGATGTGATCTCCGATAGAGCAAGATCAGCTGACCCACGATCATCGAAATCCCTGTCTGGGAACAATACCTGCATGGTGGACTGCCAGTAAGTGTAGGGGTAAATATCGGCCGAGATCATTATCCCATTATCCCTTGCCTCATTAAGCCTTGATAATAATTCGTCGGCCCTTCCATGAAGATGGTTCATGGCCAGCTTTATATGGGATATCTGTACCGGTAATCGTGCAACCCTACCGATCCTGATGATCTCATCTATAGCACTCCAGAAGTTCCTGTCCTCGCTCCTGATATGGCTAATGTATCGACCGTTGACATCCGACACTATCTTTGCCAAGGATATGATCTCATCTGTGGTAGAATATATCCCCGGGTCATATTCTAGGCCTGATGAGAGGCCCCAGGCGCCCGCTTCAATATCCGATCTCAATAGTTCGATCATGGCCAAGACCTCGGAATCTCCCGCGGGCCTTTTATGGTCCAGGCCCATCACTTTTCCTCGCAGTGTATTGTGTCCGGAGAAGGAGGCTATGTTTATGGAAACTGGAATCCGTTCAAGGTCTTCTGTCAGATCCGATATTGGATAGTTAGAGGATCCGTCCTGACCGATGAAGATGGTCGTTATCCCCTGACTGAGTGCGGCAAGCATGTCAGTATTCTCGAACATCTTTGTATCGTGGTGGCTGTGAGTGTCTATAAAACCTGGCGCTACTATCTTACCTTTTATATCTATCTCATCCCGGCCTGATCCCTTTACCTCTCCAACAGCAACGATCCTGTCCTTGGCAATAGCCAGATCTCCTATATAGCGTTCGCTTCCTTTTCCATCAATAATGGTCCCATTACGGAGAACGATATCATACTCCATTGGAGTTCCGCAGGAAAAGAGCACCAATACAAGGGAGAATAGTATATGAGTGGAAAATTGCATTTTCAAGGAAGGGACATTATAATGATCAAGGATCTTGTTCCAGTTAATTATCATCATAGATCAATATTCATCTCAGTATGATCCTAAGATCCCTATCATCAGTAAAATATCTTCTAACAAAAATGATCAGACCAATTGGTGATATTCTGATCCTTCTTCGAACAACAAAAAACCCCGCTCGCGCGGGGTCTAATGTTGTGAAAAGGGCAGAAATTATTTCAGGAGCACCATCTTCTTCACTTCCCTGAACTCTCCAGCCTGTATGGTATAGATGTACATACCGGCAGAGACCCCCTGTCCACGATCGTTCAGAGCATCCCAGCGGATCAGTCGGTAACCGGCCTCCTGGTGCTCGCTCACAAGGGTCCTGATCTGACGGCCCATGAGATCGTATATCATGATCTGAACGTTCTCACTCTCCGGCAGGTCATACCTGATCGTGGTCTCAGGATTGAACGGGTTGGGATAGTTCTGGTGCAGTGCGAACGTCTCCGGGATAAGGTCATCATCGATATCCAGGATACCGCGGGCATCCAGGGTCACGGTCCATACCGTGTCCGCTGATGTGGTGTCCACTCCATCCGTGGAATAGACCGTCCAGTCACAGCTGATATAGCTCTGCTCCGCCGCCGTCATCACTGCCAGTACGGCCGCATAGGGAATGGATAGCTCATTGTTCATGACCAGAGTGTCCACGAACGTGGGCGTCACAGCCGTATAGGGGCCCGCATAGAGCACAAAACCATAGCTGATCTCATCCTCATCCACATCGATACTCTCCTCCCATGATACGTCTATCGTAGCATTCTGGGCAATGTCCACCTCCGTGATCACTATCTCCGAACTGTCCGGAGGGCTGACAAGTGTGAAAGCACCCGGGGCATCGTTCACCGCATTCACCGTCAGGGTGAATGATGTGGAGTCAGCAAGCTCGCCATCAGAGACCGTGACCATGATCTCGGCAGAGCCGTTCCAGTCATCCTCCAGGTCCAGGCTAATGGTGGTACCGTCCACACCAGGCATCACTCCTTCATCAGAGGATGATGCGCTAACGGTGAGGGTATCACCCTCGTTCTCATCGCTCACGCTCACTGCAATGCTTATGGGCATGTCCTCATCCGTGCTCGTGTCCCCTATTGCACTAATGGTCGGCGCAAGGTTCACATAGACCAGGGCCTCCGCTTCATTGGAAGGCTCGCCCGTGTTCCCGCTGAAGTCCGTTGCGGTAAGTTTATAGTAGTAGGTCACGAACCATTCCACATCCGTGTCCGTGGCCATCGTGTCCAGAGTATGGGACAACAGGTTCTCTGCGTTAACACTAAAGTCCGGCTCCGTGGAACGGTGCAGGCTAAAATAATCAAAGTCCTCATCCACAGGAAGGTCCCAGGTCACTACGATGGACGTGTCCACCTGTTCTGCCACTACCCCTGTAGGTGGCAATGGGGCCAGGTCATCCGTGGAGTATCCTGTCACCGGTTCAGAATGATAGAACGAGTTCGGGTCCTCCGTGTGACCGGTCACCCTGAACGTGCTCCAGGTGATCCCTTCATGGGTGGAGTCACCCAGTGTGGGAACCACAGCACTGTAGGGCTCGAACCCGTGCCATGGGACCGTGTTCACAAAGTCCCAGACATTCTCGGTCCCGGCAACATGCCGCCAGACACTGAACTCGGTAAAATACCCCCATTCACCAGGATTACCCGGTACCCAGGACAGCTGCATCTGCCGTCCCTGGTCCTCAGGAACATCATAAAGGTCAACTATACCAGGACGATGGTCAGCGACCTCAAGAACATACTCTTCCGTGACAGCGAGCTCACCGTCCGATACACTCAATCCAAATACATAGACACTGTCCGCATCAGGCTGTCCCACCATCCGGTCTCCATCCACGCTCAACCAGTCCGGATGTCCGGACAGGCTGAAAAAGATATCAGAGTCGATATCATCCCCATGAAGGTCTATGGATAGATAGTTGGTCATGCTCACCGATGCACTGAATGTCTCCATGGTAAAGAACGGGGCATCATTCACCGGCAATACCGTGAGCATGAAGCTCTGGGAGTCGGTGGCCCTTGACATATTATCACTCACCACCACTGTGATATCGGTGGAACCGTTCCAGTTCTCATCAGGGGTGATGACCAGTAAGGTATCGAACATCTCAGCAGAGACATAGCCATTGGCGCTCCATGCCTCGATCGTCAGGTCCATATTGTCCACGTCCACAGCAAAGATACCGAGACCCAATGAACCATCCTCGTTCATGGATGTGTCCGGCAGAAAGGCCAGGACCGGGTCATCGTTCACCGGACCCACTTCAATGAACACGGTCGCACTATCGCTCAAGGGATCAGCGGCCCCTGCTGTTGTCCCGTCATCTGTAACCGCGAACACCACATTGTCCGGACCGAAATAGTCCTGGTGGGGATCATAGACCACTGCTCCGGTCTCTGGATCGATGGTCACATCACCATGTTCTGCATATGATACTACACTATAGGTCAGTGACTGTACATCCTCATATAGTGGTAGATAGTCACCATCATCACCGGACATTGTAAAGAAAAGAGTATCATCCTCGCTCATCCAGTACTCATCACCATCACCATAGGCAACGGGCGGGTCATTCACCTCATGAACGGTCAGGGTGAAGACCTGGGAGTCCGTGGCCCTGCCTCCGCCCGGCTCACGGTTCGCCATGCGCTCTTCAAGCGAACGCATCTTCATCTCAAGTGCATTAGGATCATATACGTGATGATTCGTTCGATCCGGGTCATCGAACGTGACCCATGGCATATCCGTTAGATCGGTATACTCTGGTATAATATTCTCATTGGCCCCTGCCATAGCGCCATAAGTATTGGTCCCAGTACCAGATAGATAGGTGTTCCCCCTGGAGCTCCGGCTCATAGTATGGTCTCCTCCGTGCGCATCCTGGGTTTCCCAATGATTCATTGGACCGTTCGCGTCACTGCCATCAACATCAAGGAAGTAACTAAGTGAACCACCGGTAAAAGTGAATGTCGCATTGAAATCAAAGGTGATAGCATCACAGCCATCTCCTGCTTCAAGGACCACGCTGCCACTTGACCCGGACCATGTTCCATTACCATCATCACTCGTAGTAAAGCTACCATCGGCATCAAAATAGATCTCTGCCGTGTTCGGGAATCCTGTACAGTCCCAATCATAGTTGAGGGCCCAGTCACCTGTAAGATCTGTAAGCTCCTCCTCCACTTCATATATCATGAGCTCATACTCGCCATGGTCCCCTCCAAAACCATCCACGACCACATAATAGGTGCTACCAGCATGGAGCTGTACGCCCCAGATAGCGGACGTCCAAGCACCACACCCGGTCTCCAGGGTGTCATACCCGTAAAAATCATCATCACAGGCCTCTTCTCCATCTGTGGTCAGGGCCAGGTTGCCCACTTCATTCTCATAGACATAGACCTTGGTATCATACATGGAACCGCATAGATCGATGTCCACCACCATATCCTCCGATGCAGTGTAGGCATAGACCACATCTGGTGACACGCTATTATTGTAGGGGCAGACCTCATCATAATTGTCAAAATACCCTTCTGTGGAACCATAGGCATCGAACGGAATGCTCTCTATGACCATGGCAGAGTCCACCACGTCACCATCAGGGAGGTTATCATCGATCAGCACCGATATCTCTGACGTACCGTGCCAGCCGGGATAGGGCTCCATCACCAGCATATCATCGTTCAGCTCCAGGTAGACAGAGTCATTGGAACTGCTTACCGTGATCTCCAGCTCAGTATCATCCCCGTCCGTTGCAATGAGCGGTACTGCCAGGGTCACATCCTCGTAGGTGGACGTGTCAGGCATATAGGCCAGTACAGGGTCATCATTGACCGCTTCCATCCGGAAACGGACCCGTGATGTATCACTATCGTACTCACCATCGCTCACATAGAAGAAGAACTTATCGTTACCCGTATAGTTCTCATCCGGCATATAGGTGAACTCACCGGTGGAACTGTTCATGCTGGTCACGGTACCATGGTCAGGATCCTCTGCTATGACATAGGTCAGGGCATCATCCTCGATATCATCCGCGAGCATTGTATCCGTGACCTCGGTATCCTCCGGTATCGTGATCCTGAGTAAGGAACTTGTGGGCGGGTCGTTCACCGCATTGACCGTGATGCTCACTGTGGCAACGTTGCTGTCATCCATCCCATCATTGGCCCAGAATGTGAACGAATCGGTCCCATTGTAGTTCTCGTTAGGACTATAGGTAAATATAGCACCTAAATCAGAAACTCCGTTATCGACCCAGGTTGCACCATCGATATCTCCATCATTACCATTACCTGATCGGTCAAAGAGTATGGTACCATCACCAGAATTAAAATCATAGTGTGCAACAAGATTATCCAATACTACATTATTTCCATTATATATATCTGACACCTCTGTCATTGACAATGCATCTCTTGTAATTATTACATTATCGATAACCCCATTAAAGTATTCGTCATTTCTATCATCTGTATTAGTACCTATCATAATAGGCATATCAGCATCAGTATTATATGTTTTGGTAGTTTGTTCTATTAGTTCACCATTGGCATAAAGTTTCAAATTGGAACCATCATGAGTCACAACAAGGTGTGTTAACGTATCTTCAGGTAGATAATAATTTGGAGACCAATCATTACTCTCACCTATGATAAGTACCCTACTACCCGAAATTAATATTGAAAATCTCTGATTCGAAGTTCCCGCTCCATCACCAAGAGAAACAATATTCCCAGAAGAACCATACGCCCATACACTGATCGATCGAGGTTCGTTTCCTAAGATAAACCCAGTGCCTGTGATTTTTACTTCATCATTTCCATCAAATGACAGAGCACTGCTACCCTGAAGTAGCTCAACTGTACCATTTAACGGATTAGATGCGATACTATAGTTGAGCGCATTGCCTTCTACATCACTCACGGAGAGTGTGTCACTTACAGGGTTATCTTCATCCGTCACGACCTCCATATCCGATGCCACTGGAACATCATTCACCGAATTGATGGTCACCACAACCGTGGACGTATCTGATAGTGCACCATCGCTCGCAGAGAACGTGAACGAATCGGTCCCATGATAGTTCGCTGTTGGATCATATGTATAGTCACCCGTGGACGTATTGGTGATAGTTAGCGTGCCATTGGACGGATCAGTGACAATACTATAAGTGAGTGCATCATCATCCACATCGCTTGCTTGAAGTGTGCCAGTGTATCCTGTATCCTCATCCGTGGCCACAGAATCAGCTGATGTTACAGGAGAATCATTCACCGCGTTCACTGTAATGTTTACCGTTGCAGTATTGCCGTCGTCCATGCCATCATTCACAGTGAATGTGAAAGAATCAGTTCCATTATAGTTCTCATTGGGAGTATAAGTAATCATATTCTCTGATCCACCTGTCGTACTCGTTCGTGTGTATGAAAATCCTCCGCCGGCACCGCCCGATGTCCAGCTCTCCATCTCTATATCGAAGTAGATATCCTCTTCAGGAATATAGAGGGATATGACCCCATAGGTTGTATGGTACCATTCAGTGGTATAGATCGGCATATAAAAACTATGCGAATCGGTCCATGGAGATACCTCGGTAACTACCTGACCAAGTGCAATCCATGTCATATAATCCGTGGCAGGGTCTGATGTTGGACCGGCCGCCCACATTGTACCAGTGGGTGAGTCCGAACTCCAGCCGCCAAAACCATCCTCGACCGCTATATTGAATATACTCTGGCTATTCTTCCGAGTGATCCAGACATTATCCGTTATACGGTCCTGGTTCTCAGGTAGGGTCCAGTCCGCATAATTTGCCTTTGAAAAATGCACCTCCGATAATTCAACTGTGCCATTAGCAGGGCCGGAAACAACTGTAAAATCAAGTGGGTCATCATCGATGTCAGAACCGGTCATTGTGATGCCCAAAGGCGTATCCTCATCCGTTGTCACCGCCTGGTCATCGGCCACAGGAGCATCGTTCACTGCTGTCACAGTGACCGACACGGTCGCTGTATCCAAGAGTGTACCATCGCTCGCAGAGAATATGAACGAATCACTGCCGTTATAGTTGGCCGTGGGACTATAAGCAAAACTATTATTCGATATGCTAACAACGCCATGTGATGGTTCGGTATAAACACTATATGTCAGCGCAGTGTGTGACCCTATATAGGACCAAGTATCTTGATCGTAAACAATCCACTCTGAATCTGTGGCATTTGTTCCCGCTGATGTCGTCCAGGTAGTGCTACCGCTGGTTTTTGGGCTTTTCCTTACTAAGGTATGCTCTTTGGTGGCATCGGTGACACCGGCAACATCCCAGCCACCTGATGCGGGGTCTTCCCCTAAAACACCAATAACATCTATTACCTCTGATGAATTATCAAATGTACCGTCATTATTAAAATCATGGATTAACCCAAGGTAATCATTCCCATTAAAATATGTTACCGTCATATTGGACCCATCATCGTCATTATAGGGAATGATACCATCAGCATCTGCTCCAGAATTGGCTATTACATAAACTTCGCCGTTTGTTAATGTGCCTGAGAGTACATAAAGATTTTCATTTGTTGTTGATCCATTATTATACCTGACTATAGCATAATTGGAAAGGTCTACACTCAATCCAGTACCATTATAAATTTCTAAATATTTATTGTTGCTACTGCCTTCAGCATACTCAGAGAAAAACAGGTCTCCATCTACATCAGAAGCGGATAGTGTGCCGCTATAGTCAGTGTCCTCATTGGTCGTTACTGCAGCATCAGACGCTACCGGAGCATCATTCACTGCTGTCACAGTGACCGATACGGTCGCTGTGTTACTGGTGGCTAACCCATCACTGGCGGTAAACGTGAATGAATCCGTGCCATTATAGTTATCATTGGGCGAAAAGATTACAAAGGGTGGAGCACCGCTCAGGGTCCCATTGGATGGCGAGCTCGCTATACTATAGGATAGGAAATCACCATACATCTCGAACCTATCAATATAAGCGGAACCATGGTCATTATTTGTTGGTTGGTACAATAATGCTCCAACCTGTACGATCGTCGCACCATCGGGAACCGTGCAGCTCACGCTGCGATAGTGCCACACATCAGCAGCGTCTCCCGCATTCAGCGTGTCAGATATATCCCACCCTATCCAGGAATAGCCATCACCGAAATATTTGGCAAAGAGTATGACATAATTATTCCCCGTACCAATGTGGTCGGCAGAGTGAGAGTACAGCATCGCTCGAACCTCGAACTGCGATCCTACCGCCAAAGCATTATCTCCAGAGAATGTCTGGAAAACATTATTCTCCGTTGAGTCACCACTATACAGACCCCATAGCTTGAGTGAGGAGTTCCCTTCATACGCTGTAAATGTCTCGGTCGAGTTATGCATTGTATCCCCTGTATTGACCACTGTTGAGCTGCTTGATGTGGGATAGAACTCCCAGTATTCAACACTATCCTCAAAACCGTTATTGTTAAGCGCGTTCACTAATGTACTGCCATCTGTATCGGTCGCTGTCAGGGTGATGAATTGTTTAGTATCCTCATTCCCAGTAGATGCTGCTGATGCAGCGACCGGGGCAACGTTAAGTAGAATATCCATATTATCAATGCTGGGCCAAAAACCATTTTCATGAGGATCGTTCCCCGGTGCCACAAAGTGCAAGGTCTTGACACCTGCTGTTTCAACAGTGACCGTTAGCCAGTTGGTCCAGGCCGTGTAATTGGTCAGGTCAACGGTCGTCGACCATAGGGTGGCACCACTCTCATCATAAGCGTAAATATCCTGATAGCCAACATTGCCACCGGTATACCCTTCATATGGCATGGCATTCATTTGAAAGCTTGTCACATTTTTAGGCTCAGCAAAATAAATATAATCATCATCGTTCCACCAGTCTAAATAGAGATGCCCTCCTCCCGTATTTGACCAGCCAACATTGGTACTATAAGTGACACCAAGGTTGCTACTATCTTCGAAATCCAATAGGTGATCATCCCTGTTCGAGCTCGATCCGCTATTCGATCCATCGTTCTCGTGATGGGCAGGGGGATCTGGCAGATAGGATACTTCATCCGATATATTCTGTCCACTAATAGAAGCAGCGATAAAGAGTGTACTGATAAGTAGTTTGTATGAATTCATTTCTATCTCCATGTATTAATGTGATCTCTGACGAAATATTATTGAACTGTCCATTTGAAAATATTCAGTTTGCGGGCCTGAAGGACCCAGGTAATTGGTTATAGAGAAGGTTGAATAGTTGGTGCGATATTTTCTGAGCTGCATTAATTCATATTTCCCTTGGACGAACTATGAGATG
>ENA-UPTF01001079-UPTF01001079.1-marine-metagenome-genome-assembly--contig:-NODE-1079-length-17784-cov-3.703677_pt1 | contig 17784 bp, 14 predicted proteins | sample MGYA00238166_ERZ767019 | MGnify/ENA primary metagenome ERZ767019 (study PRJEB28930, sample SAMN06266391) | marine metagenome | isolation source: Sea water from 250 m depth | place: Atlantic Ocean...
AACCCGATTGGCAAAGATGCTAATCACATACACATGGGCGATGGTTCGAAATGTAAAAAATTAAATCTACCAGCTGGAAAACACACCATTCGAGCCTTGTTTGCAAAAGGAAATCATGTTCCCTACAATCCCGCTTTAACAACAGAAGTAATGTTCAACGTTAAGTAATTTTCGCACACACGGCTCAGCAATGCTGAGTCGTGTTATTTCTTAATTGTTCTTCTCGCCAAGCACTTAATCCTATCCTTTTAAATTTGCATTAAAAAATCTGTTATAATTTATTATCGATAAATTAAATCCCTGCTACCTATTTTGATAGATCTATTAAATCATTGGTGTTATCAATTATGAATTTTGTGAATCAGAAAAATGTTGTTTTTGCCTCTATCCTTTTGATTTTATTTGGATGGTTAAGTCCAGCAATTGCACATGAAGTGAATAAAAGTGCTGTCGTTTTGCTAGTTGCAAAAAACAAAGCTGGCAAAACAGTCGGAACTGGGTCTGGCTTTGTAATTCAACCCGAAGGTACTATCACAACAAACTACCATGTACTCGTTGATGCTTACTCCGTCAAAGCCTATTTCCAAAACGGTAATCAAGTAGATGTGACAGGGATTTACAAAATTGATCGAAAAAAAGATTTTGCGATTTTAAAATTGACAGAAGGTGCATATTCAACCTTAGAGCTAGGCGAGTCTTCTAGTCTCCATGATTACGATTACACCAGTGCCTTAGGATATTTATCAGAAAACGTAAAAGAAAATAATGGAATCACGGAAGGCATCGTTGCCCAAACTTACGGCTTTGTCTTAGGTTTGCACCCTCAAGCTTTGCCCAGTATCCCCTTTATTTACACAACTACAGCTTTTGGCCCTGGATTTAGTGGTGGGCCTTTGGTTGATCGAAATAACAAAGTTGTGGGGATTGCCACCATCGAAGGCCGATCCATTAACCTTGCCATTCCCATTGAAAATATTAAACCTTTCCTAAAAGAAGCAACGACATTCAGTTTCAGAGAGCTTTTGCAACAAGATAAAAACTCTAAAGAAGCCATGTATTATCGCGGTAATTTCTATCTTAATGGATTAGGGGACCCTAATAAGGCGATAGATGAATTTGAAAAGGTTCTAGCCCAGGACCCCAATTTTACACTGGCCCGTTACGACCTTGCTGCTGCTTATAACGTCCTCGGGATGGAAGATGAGGCCATCCGCCAATATGAAAAAACGATTAAATTGCAACCAAACTTTCCCGAAGCCTTGTCCAATCTTGGAGGATACTATTTTCGTTCAGGAAAAATTGAGCACGCAAAGAACCTATTTGAAAAAGCAATTAAAGCCTATCCTAATTTTATACAAGCTCTTTCTAATCTAGGAGCCGTATTAAATAAACTTGGCCAACCGGAAGAAGCCATCCCGCATTTAAAAAAGACATTGGCTTTGAATCCAGAGTTTGCCATTGCATATTTTAACTTGGGCAATTCCCAATTCGCCATGAATCATTTTGGAGAAGCTCAAAAATCTTACGAACGTTCTGTAGAAATGGGCCTAGATTTTCTTTCCATGCACTGGAAACTTTACGAAATTCACCTTGAAAAGAAGGAATATAAAAAAGCTGAAAAGGAATTAAAAACCATTCTCGAGATGGATCCTCTCAACGATGATGCCAAGAAAAAATTGTTCTCACTTCCTTCCACTCACTAACACCGACTTAAAGCTACTAATCGTTTCTGTCACCACAGAAAATACAGAAAACATACTTTCTGATGAACATTTATCCAAAGTATCTTCTTGAGTATGCCAGTAAGGATAGTCGAAATCGATCAAGAGTGTAGCGGGAATGCCCATTTTGTAGAATGGATAATGATCATCCAAAATGGTAAATTTTGACTGTGGTTTAAAAGATGATACTTTTTGTTTTTCGGCAATAGAATATATCTGATCAAGAAAACGACCGCTTCCTTTCAAAGAGTATGTCTCTTTAAAAATCTGCAAGTCCTTGTCTCCAATCATGTCGAGAATCAATACCCAATAAGGCCAGGATCTTCGATCCGCTTTAAGGAGACTTTGAGCATAATGTGTCGAACCCAGTAAATTTAGGCCAGAACCACTGGTTCCATAATCTTCGCCATCAAAAAACACCAGGTGAATGGGCCTTGGGACTGGATGTTCGGAAAGAAAATGTGCCAGACCCAATAAGACGGCTGTACCGGAACCGCCGTCATTTGCCCCAAGTATGGGCCTATTTTTCTTTTCTAGTTCTATTTCCTGATCCGCAAAAGGACGCGTGTCAAAATGGGAACCAATTATAATAGGAGCCCCTCCTTCTGTGCCTTTAAATTGTAATTCTAAATTGACCATACGAACCTTCTCCTTTTCGGACACTTGGACCAAAAAAGGTTTCTCCACAACTCGATCAGCATATTTTTCTCCTACACGATGGATGAGTTCGATAGTCTTTAGATAACCTTTACTTCCTGGATTACGTGGCCCTAACGCGCAAAGTTTTTCCAAGTAGCCCCAAATAATTTGGGAATAATTTTCTCCATAAATCGCCTCACTGGTGTCCGTTTTTACTAAAACTAGGCAAACACCTAAGATTAAAATAGATAAATTTTTAAGAAATGAACTCTTCATTTCATTAATATCTTAAGGTTTAAGGTTTGATCTGAATTCTGTCAGATCTTCCATTTTTCAACCATTGAAAATAATCCTCCAGAATTTTGGCATGGTCAAACACCAAAGGTTGAGGCAGAGTAATAAATACCTGAGCTTGTTTTGCATCTGAACCAGCTTTGGGAATTCCATCGGCTTTGGCAATAAAAACTGTAGAAATATTATGCTGGCGAGTATCCCTAGATGGATCAGAATATGTATGGAACTGGCCCAACAACTCTATACTTAACCCCGTTTCCTCGAGTGCTTCCCTCCGGGCGGCATCTTCCAAAGATTCGCCGTAATCCACAAATCCCCCTGGAATCGCCCACCCAAATGGTGGGTTTGCCCTTTCAATGAGGACAATCCCTGCCTTATTCTCTATGATGATATCTACAGTAGGTAATGGGTTCTTAAAGGTCATGTTAATTTACAGGAGATAAGATATCATGCTAAATAGTTGGTTTATTGAATAAAATTATCATTAATAGGTTTGCTAAACCCTACCCATAAAGCCTGCAATATCTCCAAGCTGACTTGACACTTTGAAAACGACCCGGTAATTTATAGGGGTTAAAACTTCAAAAGAAATAATTTGTTACGCTTTTCAGTTAAAGTATCTGGATCTAATACCGATAAATTATTTGAAGGTTAAGTTCACCCTTGGAGAGACAAAAGAACGAGCCTTAAGCAATCACCCGACTTATAAAACAAAGAGTTAATGTCAGTAGCATGAAAATATCAGGCAATCAATTTCTCGTCAAAAATAAAGCTATTCAGGGCCAGGGTAAGGTTGGTGATAAAACATCCGTTGTAAAAAGCGAAGGTGAGACACCCGCAGCTAGGAGCGAACAGATCAAAGATTCTTCAGTCAGCAGTAAAGATGCTCAATTAGCAAATGAAGTGATCAACAGTGCCCGCAATGTCCGTGCAGGCGAGGTGGCACGCGTCAAAGCTAAAATTAAAAATGGATATAATGTTGATAGCAGAGATATTGCAGAAGGTATCCTTAAAAACTTACTGCAAAACTCCTAAGTTTTAAACCTAACCAAACCTTTATTTTATTCCCTCGTACTCTATTAAGTCGACTAAATTAAATTCACTGTGGTTAAATGGCCTTCTCCTGTAAAAATGGCCCATAATAAAATTTAAGTACCCTGAGGTTACTTCTGCTGCGGCGAAATAATAGGTGTGGGTAGTGTTTTTAGGAAGTTATTGAGTTCATCTATGAGAGCGCTTACCTCCATGCCATGCATAAGGGCCCCATTTTCCAAAGTATCGAAGTTGACAGCAAAACAACTGGTACACGCCATTTCCCGCTCATTAAAAAATCTCTTAGCGTCAGGATAGGCACTGAGAATCTCATTTATTGTGGAGTTTTTGTTTACTACCATAGCTTTATCGCTCAATTAATCTTGCTCGCTCAACAGGGTTATGCTAGCATCTACCATTCTTTATGACAATATTTTATGACAATATTTTTCGGAGTACCTAGATGTCCCAGCAATGTCAAGTTTGTGACAAAAAACCCCAATTTGGCAACAATGTCAGTCACGCCAATAACAGAACCCGTAGAGTATGGAAACCAAACCTGAAAAAACTACGAGTCGTTTTAAAGGGGTCTATAAAAACCATGAAGGTTTGTACCCGATGCCTAAAATCGGGAAAAATAACAAAAGCGGTTTAATTTACTGTCAGTTTTTTTTCGCCCTTTAGTTCAAGGCGCCTCCCCATTCCTTCTAATCTACTTTTTACAGGCGAGCTTTTATTGAAATCTTTCAATCGTTCTAGGTAAATTACGCCTTCAACTTGCCTGATTTTTTCCAAAGTCTGATTCAGGTGTTCCACATCATGTATCTCGATGGAAACGTCAAAATAAGCTCTTTTATGAGCTCCCTGCTGAACATTTGCTCGAGTAAGATTGATTCCTTCTTCAGCAAATGCAGTGCCAATACTCGCAAATATTCCAGGATTATCTGAAGCAACGATGGCGATATGAGCCTGATAGATTGTTTTGCTTCCCGTATCCCACTCCACACCTAATAGCCTTTCCGAATCATCAATCACCTTAATCATACTAGGGCAATCAATATGGTGCACTGTTACTCCTCTTCCACGTGTCATATAACCTACAATAGGTTCTCCTGGTAAAGGGTGACAACATTTACCAATTCGGATCATTATATTTTCGTTAAGACATTGCAGCTTAATGGCATTTTCTGGTTTATTTTCCTTGAGTTTGACCAAGGTTTCCTCTTTGGGTTTTTTTCCTTCCAGCTTTTCTTTTGGCAGAAGCTTTTCTAATACATGGTACGTTGAAAGTTTTCCAATTCCTATCCCTGCAAATAAACTCTCTGGAGATTTAAAACCGCAGGCGTGAGCCGCTCCATTTAGCCCTTCACCATTTAATACCTGAAAAGGATCGAAACCATAATCACGGATTTCCTTTTCTAATAATTCTTTTCCAAGCTCGAGACTGCCTTCCCTTTCTTCATTATTTATAAAACTTGAGATTCGGTTGCGCGCTTTGGTAGTTTTCACAAAAGCTAGCCAGTCTCGACTGGGTGAAGCATCCTCAGAAGTCACAACCTCCACCTGATCACCATTTCTTAATTTATAGCGCAGCGGAACAGTCTTTCCATTTACCTTTGCCGACTGAAAATGGTAACCCAAATCGGTATGGACCTGAAATGCGAAATCAATTGACGTTGCATTATAAGGCAATGCAACCACCTCACCTCTAGGAGTAAAAACAAAAACCTCATGTGGGTAAAGGTTCACCTTGAATGCATTTAAAAACTCTTTTGGATTCATTAAGTCTTTCTGGTTCTCAAGTAAATGACGAACCCAGAGGAGCTGATTACTTATGCTCTTTTCGCCTTGATCATCAGTTTCTTTGTATCTCCAATGAGCAGCAATTCCATCTTCACAAGTCTTGTGCATCTCATCAGAGCGAATTTGCACTTCAACTCTTTCGCCCCGAGGGCCAATGACCGTTGTATGAAGAGACTGGTACCTGTTTGGTTTTGGCATCGCAATATAATCTTTAAATTTACCCGGTATAGGCTTCCAGAGCGAATGTACAAGACCCAGAATGGAATAACAATTCTGCAAAGAGTCTGTCAAAACTCTTAAACCCACAAGATCATATACATCTTCAAAATCAATATTTTGATCCATCATTTTTTTATATATGCTGTAGTAGTTTTTAGGTCGACCAACAACCTTGCCTGTAATTTGAACGGATTTTAATTCCTTTTCTAACCGTTTTATTGATTTTTCCACATACTTATCGCGATAGCCCTGGCCCTTGACTACCTTGTCTCTAATGGCCATGTATTCTTCAGGATAAAGATAACGGAAAGAACCATTTTCTAATTCTGTCTTCAGCCAGCCTATTCCAAGTCGATTGGCAATGGGAGCATAGATATCGATGGTTTCTCTGGCAATTCTTCTTCGCCTTTCTTCAGAAAGTGATTCAAGAGTTTGAACATTGTGGGCTCGATCGGCGAGTTTTATTAGAACCACGCGAATGTCTTTTGCCATGGCAAAGATCATCTTGCGATAATTCTCTGCCTGAATTTCTTCACGGCTCGAAAAATCTATCTTACTTATTTTGGTGACTCCATCCACCAACTGGAAGATTTCATCTCCAAACAATTTCTGAATTTCTTTAGAAGTGGACAACGTGTCCTCAATGGTATCGTGCAATAACCCTGCGGCTAATGTGGTTTCATCCATTTTCAATTTAACGAGGTTGTTAGCAACTTCAAGAGGATGGGATATGTATGCCTCACCTGATCTTCGGCTTTGTCCCTGGTGGGCTTTGGCTGAATATTCATAAGCCTTTTGTACAATGCCGACATCAGCATCAGGCAGGTATTTTGAAAGTGCCTCTGTAAGATCTTCAATCTTCATAATTAAAAAACCTTTTAAAGACCGCCCAAACAGAATTCAACTTCTAAAGAATACAATTGCTAGCTCATAATCCCTTACTTTAAGGATACTTCCACAATTTTTTCCTGTCAATCAACAATCAAACCCTTGCCCCTATTTGCGGAGAAGGCTACTATTGTGTCATGAATTCGACCAGATGGAAAAAACCATCATTGGATGACCCTATCCAATTTATAAAAGGGGTTGGGCCCAAAAAAGCGATCCTGTTGCAAAAGCTGCAACTGGAAGCCATAGAAGACTTCCTATATTTTCTGCCCTTTCGTTATGAAGATAGGAGCCAGCTTAAAACAATTTCTAACCTCATACCGGACGAATTTGCGACCTTTATCGCTGAAGTAACCAGCTCCGGCATCATCTATATGGGCCGTCGAAAAAGAGTTTTCGAAGTAATATTTCAAGATGAAACAGGAACTACCCGCGCAAAATTTTTTCGCTTCAACGAAACCCGTATGATGGAAAAATTTCAAACAGGGGGAAAATTTATTGTATTTGGAAAACCCGCCGTCAATAAAAGAAGTCAATTAGAAATCGTCCATCCCGAAACAGAACGGATAACAGGAGAAACAGCAATCCCCTTTGAAATTGGGAAAATCGTTCCTGTCTATCATACAACGGAGGGACTGCATCAGAAATCTATACGCAATATACTTAATAATGTGCTCGAGAAATATTTACCCCTGGTCGAGGAAGTTATTCCAGAAGATTTATTGCGTCGATACAAATTTCTTTCTAGGTCTGAAGCCTTTAATCAGGCTCATTTCCCAGCCTCGGGGGGGTGCACTGCGAAAGACCTCGCCAAGTTTAAAACTCCGGCACAAAAAAGATTGATCTTCGAAGAGTTATTTCTAATTCAAATCGGATTAGCCTTCAAGAAAAAGCATGCTGGAGAGATTCAAACGGGGACTGCTTTTAAAACTCGAGGAGACCTGATTAAACGTTTCATCAAACTCTTACCGTTTCAATTGACACAAGCTCAAAAAAGAGTACTAGCAGATATTATGGAAGACTTGGAAAAAGAAAAATCTATGAATCGTCTCATTCAGGGAGATGTTGGAAGTGGAAAAACCATAGTAGCCCTAATAGCACTGTTAACCGGAGTTGACAACGAAACACAGACCGCATTAATGGTACCGACTGAAATTCTAGCTGAACAACATTATCTCAACATCCGCCCCTATTGTGATGCGCTTGGAGTCGATCTAGCACTTGTCACAGGAACTTTAAAAGGAAAAGAGCGAGAGGCCGTTTATCAGGATATCGAATCTGGAAAAACTCGCATCACCATCGGCACACATTCCTTGGTACAAAAAGAAATTAAATTTAAAAATTTAGGACTGGCCGTAGTCGACGAACAACACCGTTTTGGTGTATTGCAAAGAGAGGCACTCGGGAAAAAAGGTAATAACCCTCATCTACTAATTATGACTGCAACACCGATACCAAGATCCTTGGCCTTGACTATATATGGAGATATGGATGTCTCTTTTTTGGACGAATTCCCACCTGGAAGACAACTTATCACCACACAATTGTTTTACGAAAAACAACAACACAAAGCCTACGAACTAATGGAGTCGCAAATAAAACAGGGAAGACAAGCTTTTGTCGTATGCCCTCTTATTGAAGAATCCGAGGTAATGGACTTAAAAGCTGCTGTCACTATTTTTGAATCTATTCAAGAAAGGTTCCCAGAATTAAACATCTCTCTCATCCATGGGAAACTCAAAAAGGAAGAACGCCAGAAAATTATGGCACGGTTCCTAAAAAAGGAAATACAAGTTCTTGTGTCAACGACAGTAATCGAAGTGGGTATCGACATTCCTAATGCTACAGTGATGATCATCGAGCATGCTGAACGGTTTGGCTTGGCGCAACTGCACCAGCTTAGAGGAAGAATAGGTCGAGGCAAGCATGCATCACACTGTCTTTTACTCTGCTACTTCCCCATTTCTGAAGAAGGGAAAGCGAGAATGAAGGCGATACAAACCTCACGGGACGGATTCGAAATTGCGGAAGAGGATTTAAAGATTAGAGGTCCTGGGGATTTTATGGGAACTCGGCAATCAGGATTACCTATTTTGAAAATTGCCAACTTGATTCGAGATATTAAAATTCTTAATGTTGCTAGAAAAGAAGCTTTTGCATTGATTGATCATGACCCCAACCTTGAAAACTCAGCAAACCAACCTCTAAAAAACGCCGTTCAGCGCTTGTTTGGCAATCACCTGTCTCTAATGGAAACTATTTAGTTGCACCCTTTGAGACCTGATTGAACAGAAAAGGGTAAGTTGGAAAATCTAAAGGAAAGACAACAATAAAATCCTATTCTTCGTGGGAATCGACCAATTTTCAACGGTAGTTCACCCCTATTCGAGGACTAGATGTTGTAGCTTAGAGAAGGTATTGCATTCTCTCAATTGTTTTTTACCTTCTTCAGTGAGTCCACTACCAAACACTTCCAGATATTCAAGCCCAGCCAGGGTAGTGCTTTCTGCTAGTGCTTTGGCACCTTCATCCCCTATTTGGTTTTGTGCAAGATCGAGGTTTTTAAGGTTAACAAGATTAGTTGAAGAAGCGATCGCCTTAGCACCCTCTGCCCCAACCTTGTTTTTCCAAAAATTGATAAAATTTAAATATGAAAAGTTAGCAGAGTTGGCAATAGCTACAGCCCCAGCATCACCCACATCGTTACGTTCTAAGTACAACTCTTTTAGGTTGGTGATAATAGTGGAATTGGCAAGAGACTGAATACCTTTATCGGTAATTTCGTTTCTCTCAAGATTGAGAACTTCAAGGTCAATCAAGTCCGGGCATTTCGCTAAAAAGTCGACTCCTGCATCACCGATGTATTTTATGCGTAAATCAAGTACGGTTCCATTTTTTGCTAAATACTTCTTTACCAGAACGTCAACCGGCTCATCATTAAATGGCTTATTCATTCTATTTAAGTCCTTTTGGCTTTTTGGATTTTGCGTCTTCCCAATTTTTAAAAAGAAAGAGTTATTCTATAAGTCTCCCTTCCAATGTCAACCCTCTACAAGATTACACCTTTGAAAAGTCTGAGAACTGGAGTTATAGGTTTTTGCCCTCTTAAAATTTTATGAGACAATGACTACAGTTTAACTTGCTTTAATTTAGGAAATTATGGATAAACCATCACAGAATTATGATCCGCAGGTCCTTGCCCGCATTTCTTCACTAAAAATTATGGCGATGAATTTGGTAGACGGCTTACTCACAGGCCAACACCGAAGCCGGCATAAAGGATCAAGCGTGGAATTTGCAGAATACAAAGATTATTCGCCTGGCGATGAGATCCGTCATATTGATTGGAAAGTGGCAGGAAAAACTGACAAATACCATGTCAAACAGTTTGAGCAATCTACTAACCTTAAGTGTACAATTCTATTGGATGCCAGCGGATCTATGGCTTATCAGTCCCAACTCGATAAAGGGGAGTCAAAACTCGACTATGCATCTAATTTAGTTGCCGGTTTATCCTATTTATTCCTGAAACAATTTGATGCAGTTGGGTTGACTGTGTTTAATGATCAAGTCGTTCAGCATATACCACCTCGCTCTAAACCTTCACATTTACAACATATCCTGCATGAGCTTTCAACGCTTTCCGCCAAAGGAGTAACTCAAATTGAGGATGTTCTCGCAAGGTTAACCGAACGCCTACACGGCCGAGGCATGTTAATTCTGATTTCTGATTTTCTGACCCGAGAGCAGGACATCCAAAAAAGTTTAAAACTACTACGGTCCAGAGGGCTGGAAGTTATCCTTTTTCATGTTCTGCACCCCGATGAATTGAATTTACCTTTTGAGGGAGATACGGTATTTGAATCACTTGAGGATGACCCCATGGTAGGACTTGACCCAATAGATGTTCGCGAAGGATACCAGAAAGCTATTCAAGAACAAATCGATCATTTGAAAAATATCAGTAACGGACTTGGCGTTGATTATGCACTAATGGATACCTCTATCCCTTTACAGCAATCTCTGAGTTATTATCTTATAAAACGAAAAAGCTTGATAAAAATATGAGTCTCAATTTTTCCTCACCCTTTTTTTTATTTGGATTATTTGGCGTTTCTGTACCTATTGCGATTCATCTATTAACACGCCGGAAACAAAAGCATGTGCGTTTTTCTGCGGTCTATTTGCTTTTTCAATCACAAAAACGATCAGTAAAAACGTCCAGTCCAAATCGTCTGTTGTTACTCTTTCTTCGATGTCTGGGTATTGCTCTGTTTAGCCTTGCTTTGGCAAACCCATTTTTATCTTTGGGGAACTCAGAAGTTTTCCGTAACAATTCGCCTGCTTCTTATGTATTTATTGTCGATAACTCCTTTAGCATGAGAACCAAGGTAAAAGAAAAAACTCTTTTTGAGCTAGCAACCCAATTCTTATCAAAACTTTTAACTCAAATTCCTGACGGAAGTGAATTCAGCTTGGTTCTCGCATCCCACCCAGCCCATGTCTATCAGGGATGGATAAAACAAAAGAACAGTTTTGATAAATTGGTCAAAAACCTAAAACCCTCATACCAAACAACGGACATGGGTCATACCCTAGTAAAAGCAGCCAACCTGCTAAAAAACGCAAATAACAAGGAAAAAAAACTTATTATATTGACCGATCTAGATAAAAATGGATGGGATAAAGAAGTTTTTTCTGAAATCGAACCGTTGCCAAACATACCCCTACAAATTTATAATTTTTCTGCCTTATCTTTGAAAAGAAACGAAATAGCGGTAGAAAGCATTCAGACCCATCAGGAATTTTTAGCACGTAGCCGCATCTTGAAAATAAGATCAACTATTAAAAATTACTCAAATGAAAATCAACGCTTACCTATTTCATTGATTTTTGATGAAGAAATAGAAAAAGAAATCCTATTAGACATTTCAGCTGGACAAACAATCTCCGAAGAGTTTTCCATTCCATTACGCAAACGGGATCCCATAAAAGGGCAAATTAAAGTAGGCGATGATGCTTTACCAACAGATAGCAGACGTTATTTTTCCCATCATCCTAACCAAAACATTAAGGTTCTTGTTGTAGACGGAGATCCTGGTACTGTTTCACATCAAAGCGAATCTTTTTATCTGGAACGTGCTCTTAATCCATTTTCTATATCCGTTTCTCATATTGATCCCACCATCTCGACTCTAGCCGAACTTCCATTAAGAAAACTATCAGATTTTTCCGTAGTCATCCTTGCTAACGTACGAGAACTTCCTATAGGTTATGAACTAGAACTTGAAAGTTTTGTTTTGCGCGGTGGAGCATTAATATTTGGTATGGGTAATCAAATAGATGCAAAATATTACAATGAAAAACTTGGCAACCTGTTACCAATTACCCTAAAGGCAATACAAAATATTGAAAAGACCCACCTATTATTTAAAAGAACTGAACATCCAGTTATGCGGGCATTTTCTAACAAAGCCATTGAGGAAATGAAAGGAATTGCTTTCCATTCAATCTATACAATAGAAGCTAGGGACGGAAAAAATTTTAAAATAGCCAACTGGTTTACCAATCAAAACCCAGCAGTTATAGAAAACGACTTTGGCAAAGGGAAAATCATAGTTTTTCTCAGTTCTCTAGATCGAGAATGGAATGAATTCCCTATTCAACCAACTTTTCTTCCATGGATACAAAGGTGGACCCAGTATGCGGCTCGCGGACTTGAAAATATTTCTCACCAAAATCTTTTGGTAGGAGAATCCTATCACCAAAGTAAAGACCAAGGTCAATGGGTGATCCAAACCCCAAAGGGCAATCTTCATTTAATAATTACTACAGACGGTCAGGCTACCTTTAAAAAAACCCAGATCCCAGGTATTTATCAAGTTTATGAATTGCCCGAAAAGCACACACAAAAAACTATTACAAAACTTCCATTAGGGTCTCAACCGGTCGGCACTTTCACAATAAATGTTGATACTAAAGAATCTTCACCACAAAAAATTTCTGAGGAAAATATTAAAACTTTTCTACCCAATCTTAAGGTTAAGATAAAAAGTCCAGAGTTAAGTGGATCAAAGCTGCCATCTGCTGGGGGAATGTTGCTCACCACCCCTCTATTTCTCTTTGTTGTGGCAATTCTTCTTCTGGAGGGTTGGATGATCAGGAGGGAATAGAACTAAAAAGAGGTAGATTTTGATAGGCAAGTATATTTTTTTATTATATTCTTAAGTGAAGAATTATTAAAAATATCAAAAGGAACCAGCATTGTTTGTAGAAAGAAATAATCAATATTCAGTTGTGTGTCATACCCGGGTCGCTGAAGACTGTCTTGAGAATGGTAAATGGTGCGACGATGAGGAAGAAGCGCAGGAATGGGTGGAGGACGAATGCTGGATATTTTCCGGAGAAGGGTGGATCTGCCTTAAATGTAACGCCCACTTCATGAGAAACCTTTCCCAAACCCGACGAGACAAAGGTCTGGACTCACTTTTGCCGGATGGATGGGACGACGACTTGGAGGTCGGCATTAATACCGTAAGATAAATATCACAAACCTAGCCCCATATTCTCTACTGCATCCTGTTTAGGTATGTTCGTAAATTTAGTCAAAGAAACACTCTTGTTTCTTATCTACTCCCCATAAACACTTCCTGATATAATAAATAAATATCCAAAAATATAGAGCCCATACAAAATGATTTTATTACGTTTCCGATTGATCTCAGCCTATCTAATCTTCTTTTTTTTCTGCATGCCAACCGTCGCAACAAGCTCTAATACAAACGAGAAAATACAGATAGAAAAAGAACTTGGTAATATCGTTAAACTTCCGGATTCTGAAATAGATCTTTTCGAAACTCTGCTCCTAATTTCCAAACACTGGGATCCATCCTTACAAATCCAGCCACTCCGACAAGAAATTAGCAACTTGATTTCAGATGTACAAAAACATTTACCAGGAGACGCAAAGACAATAATTCAATCTTTGCGTCATGCAATCCACACCAAAGCGGGTTACCGCTATACTGAACAAGTCGATACAAGAGGGATTCCCGTCGATAATGAAGAGCTCTTCCTACATGGGATGCTCAAAAGTAAAAGAGGATATTGCATGAACCTATCCCTGCTTTATCTGATTTTGGGACAAAAATTAGATTTACCTCTATTTGGGGTTCCTCTGCCAAATCATTTTTTCGTTCGTTACGAAAAAGGTGGTAATCGAATCAATATCGAAGCAACTGAAATGGGAACATCATTTTCAGATAGTTTTTATCGCCAACGCCACCTAAACTCTTCTGGAACAAAAAGCTCCTATTTTTTAAAGAATTTGGATACCAAACAAACTCTAGGTGCTTATTTTTCGAATGTAGGGATGGTTTATTACCAAAACCAAAAAGTCGAGCGGGCTATTTTTTATTTACAGTTGTCTACTAAAATCAATCCAAATTCAATAGATGCACAAAATAATCTTGCAAACATTTATTCGGAGCAAAAGAATTTTAAAGCTGCAATAAGACATTACAACTTAGCCTTAAAAGCTTCTCCTAGAAATTTACCTACGCTTTTTAATTTGGGCCTGGCATATCAGGAAAATGGCAGCTTCGACGCAGCAATTGAAAGTTTTTTACAGGTTACTCAAATAGACAATTCGTATGCACCCGCTCACCAAAGGCTTGCCAATCTTTTCTTGAAGAGCAATCGCATTATTTCTTCTTTGTTGCATTTAAAAGCCCTAGTTAGATTACAACCTGAAAACATCCAAAATAAATTCAATATCGCCAATGCTTTTAGTCGTTTAAAACAATATGCTCTAGCTATCCAAGCATTAGAAAGTATGAGGATTCAATTCCCCGACAACAAAAATATTTCAACCCGACTAGCTGAAGCTTATTATCGAATCAATGATTTTGCTCAAGCTATAGAACAATATCGATACCTCGTTGATCAAAATCCCGTAGATTTAAAAAACTATATCCAATTAGGCTGGACCTATTATCGAATTGATGAACTTGCAATGGCTTCTGCTTGGACCATGCGAGGGCTAAAGAAAAATAAAGGGGGTGGTAACCTAGTTACATTGGCTATGATGAACCTTGGGTTTTACTCCCTACTACAAAAACAATATACCGATGCTAAAAGCTGGTATCGAAAGGTATTGGCCAGCAATCCTCCGGAAATAGCAGAGAGCTTAATTACAGATATCCAATCTGCAACCAATCTTCAACGTCCCGATTTAAAATTTTTCTCTGGATGGATTTACTCTGAAATAAAACAAGATGAAAAAGCAAAGCGGTATTTAGAATCCTATCTGGCACTAGAAGCAAATGGAAATTTTTCTGAAGAAGCAAGATCTCTATTAAAATCATATGGAATAAAAGATGTATTATATTTCCAAAAAATATCAGGTCCCTTAATAAATTTTTCACCTCCTTCAGATATGGTTCTTATTCCTTCTGGATTCTTTAAAATGGGATTGAATGATGGTCTAGACGATGAAAGACCCGAACATCGTGTCTTTCTAGATAGCTTTTATATAGATAAGTATGAAGTTTCTGCAAAAGATTTTTCCATTTTTTTGAATGCTAAGAACAATGTTAAAGGTTACTACCTTGACAACAAGTTCGGAACCCTAATGTTTAACGGTAAATTCCAACCCCGAGCTGGACTAGAAAATTTCCCCATCAACAATGTTAACTGGCGAGCAGCTAATGAATATTGCAAATGGAAAGACAAACGTCTACCGTCAGAAGCAGAGTGGGAAAAAGCCGCCAGAGGAGAAAACGCAAACACCTACCCCTGGGGTAACCAATCCCCTTCTCCAAAACTGGCTCGTTACAATCAGACTTGGACCAAGGAAACTAAACATAAAGTTTTAGTTCCCGTAGATTCCCTCAAAGAAGGAAAAAGCATATACGGACTTTATAATATGGCCGGAAACGTTAAAGAATGGGTGGACGATTGGTATTTTCGTGAGTATTATAAGGAAACAGACGAATATGCAAACCCGAAAGGGCCAATTGGTGGAGAGTTCAAGGTTATCCGCGGTGGTTCATGGCGTGATCTTAAAGGTTTTATTTACTCTTCATTTAGAAACAACGGCACATCTAATAGTAGAATGGATGATTATGGATTTCGCTGTGCTCGTAACGCTTCCCCAAATTCAGGAACAAAAAAATTGACTCAGCTGCCAGTTCCTGAGTTTTCGGGTTGAAGAAAATACCAAAAAGGCAATTATTAAACAATGATCGGTGCAATTGAAATATTAATTATCGCGGTAATTTTTGGGATTATTTACGGTCGTGATGCTATCGATAAAACTTTCAGAAAGTCGGCAAACGAAGGAGTTGTAGAAAGCATGGCCGGAGACTTGAAAGAGTATTACGAAGAAGATCCCAAACGTATGGTCAAATTAGCTGTCTTCATCGTATCCGCTATAGTATTTTTAGTGACCGCGGCATATTGGGCTATCACCCGGACTGATTTTTTGAAAATGATTGGACTCGATCAATAATTAAACCCATTATCCCTTACATGGATATAAGGGTCGCCGTCTTTTAAAGTTTTTCCACCGATAATCTCTCCCACGTACAAAACATGGTCACCGGCCTGCATGGAATGAGCCACTTCACATTCAAGATAAGACACAGCATCACTTAAAATCCGAATACCATCGAGCCCCTTCCGAGTTTTCACTCCTTTAAATATATCTTCAGGCGGACGACTGAAATGTTTGAGTAAAGTCATGTCATCTTTAGGTAAAACATTTACTATGAAAGCATCTGACGCCTCTACCAAAAGGCGAATTGGACGCAAAGTCGCCAGCGCTATGGTAACCGCGGGAGGGTCAAAAGAACATTGATTGACCCAACTGGCCAATACCGCATCTTCCTTATTTTCATATTTAGCGGTCACCACATACAGTCCACTAGCAACTCTTCCTAAAGCCTTCCCTACCTGTTTCTTGTTCTTCACTAATATCTCCTCTCCCCAGAAAGATCCTGGAGTTATAAATTATGAGTAACCAATTTTACTTGGCACAAAATGATTTAAATTCCCGTTGTGTTCCTATTCGGTGCTTATTCCTTCGTGCTTTTTATCCAAAGCACCGATGAGGGTGTGCCAAGCAAGGCTAGCGCATTTTGTACGAGATGGGTATTCACGGATTCCCATAAAGAGAGTCAGTTTTCCCAGGCTATGCTCTTCATGCTCAGGCTCCAGTTCCCCAAGAATCATTTTATGAAACTCTTCTTTGGTTTTTCTGGCTACATCAATTTTTTTCTCTTTAAGGAAGGTCGTCATCAAGGAAGTGCTCGCCTTTGAAATGGCACAACCCGAACCAAGAAAGCTCACATCCTTAATCAAACCTTCTTCTTCATCTACATTCAAGTATATAGTTATATCATCACCACAAAGTGGATTAACACCGTGACAAGAATGAGTCGCATCTTTAATTTCACGAAAGTTTCGAGGCTTCCGATTGTGATCTAAAATGACCTGTTGATAGAGTTCGTTATCGTATGACATAGATAAAATTTAAAATTTATTAAACGATTGTATCACAGAAAAATTAATTGGCATCAAGGGTATGAGTTTGGATTTATTTTAATACGCTGATTCATTCTGAAAAAAAGCGGATACATTTTTTAATGCTCTCGGCCAGCGCATCGAGTTCTTCGGTTTTATTGTAAAAGGCCATAGAAGCGCGAGTTGTTGCGGGAACCCCGAAACGAATCATTGTTGGTTGCGCACAATGGTGACCGCCCCGACATGAAATTCCATCCTGATCCAACAGCGTCACCACATCATGTGGGTGGGCTGCATCCACATAAAATGAAATGAGGGCGGCTTTATTTTTTGCGTTACCGATAACACGGACACCATCTATATCGTTAAACAAACCAGTACCATATTCAAGCAAACTATGTTCGTAGGCGGCGATTTTGTCCATTCCAATTTCGTTAAGATAGTCAATCGCTTCGCCCAAACCAATCACCTGTGTAATCGGCGGTGTTCCAGCTTCGAATCGGGCCGGGGGTTTAGCGTATGTGGTTTTCTCCAACGTCACCCGCATGATCATATCTCCTCCCGTTACATAGGGGGGCAGTTCTTCCCAAAGATCCATTTTTCCATAGACCCCACCAATGCCACTGGGTGCGTACATTTTATGGCCTGAAAAAGTGTAGAAGTC
>ENA-UPTF01001080-UPTF01001080.1-marine-metagenome-genome-assembly--contig:-NODE-1080-length-17771-cov-10.608681_pt1 | contig 17771 bp, 17 predicted proteins | sample MGYA00238166_ERZ767019 | MGnify/ENA primary metagenome ERZ767019 (study PRJEB28930, sample SAMN06266391) | marine metagenome | isolation source: Sea water from 250 m depth | place: Atlantic Ocean...
CCACTGATCGCAATGAGGAACAAACTATATATAATTACGGTCAACGATAGATCGGAATGAAACGCCTTTATCTCATTCCAGCGGGGTTTTTTGTTTATAAGATGATGGGTAGATTTGATCAATGAAAAAAGTTCTATTTTTAATTTATGTATTACTTATGGGAGCAACCTCAATGTATTCACAAATAAATGACAGTCAACCCCACCAATACCAGGCCCTTGTTGATCTATTTAGGGACTGGCGGGAATTCGAAGAACCACCTAGGCTGAATGGTGCCCCAGATTACACAGCTAATCGTTTCGATAGGGATCAGAAAAGCTTCAAGGAACTTGAAGAAAGATTGAACCGGATAAAAATTGATGATTGGCCCATTCCCTATCAGGTAGATTGGCATATTGTGCGGGCTGAAATGAATGGTTATGACTTTAATTATCGGATACTGCAGCCTTGGGTCCGGGATCCAGCTTATTACCAGACAGTTTGGGAGTATCAGAGCGATGTACCAGCCCACGAAGGACCAACCAACCACGCTACATTAGAACTCTGGACATACCAGTTTCCTGTTAGCAGTGATGAGGAAAAACGTTTAACCAGCGATCTTAATGTTATTCCGCCATTGCTGGTTCAGGCCCAGAAAAATCTCACTGGTAATGCTCAAGAACTTTGGATAGCCGGTATTGAAAATATTCGGAACCAAACACTGAGCTTAGATAAACTTGGCAAGATGATCCAAGATTCTAAAACCCAATCTGAACTTGGTACCGCATTAGAGAATGCGCAAAATGCTACAGAAGATTTTATTATCTGGTTGGAAGAACAGGCCCCAACTAAGACTGGACCTTCTGGAATTGGGAAGGATAATTACACCTGGTACCAGCAAAACGTTCATTTAGTGCCCCTAACCTGGGAAGAGGAAGTTCAGCTATTGCAACGGGAACTGGATAGAGCCTGGACATCCTTGAAACTCGAAGAACAACGCAACAAGGACTTGCCACCTATGGTCGCAGCCAACACACCAAAAGAATTTGCCCAACTTACTGAAAAGGGAGTGCAGCGCTTTATGAGATTTTTAAGAGAAAAAGAAATCATGCACATCAAGCCGAATATGGAGCCAGCACTGCGGGAACACATGGGGGAATTTGTACCCGAGGAACAGCGTAATTTTTTTGTAATTGGCATGCACTATGATCCAGTGCCGCTTTATTCTCATTTTTATCACTGGTTCGATTTGGCTCAGATGCGGGATGAGCCACATGAAAGTCCTATTCGCCGTGGACCATTGCTTTATAATATTTTTGATAACAAAAATGAAGGAATTGCAACTGGAGTTGAAGAAATGTTCATGCATGCAGGGCTGTATGATGATAGCCCCCGCTCTAGGGAAATTGTATGGATTTTGCTTGCTCAGCGTGCTGCCCGTGGCCTAGGATCATTGTACGCTCATGCTAATGAAATGACCATGGCAGACGCAGGAAAGGTACATGTGAAATGGACCCCCCGTGGCTGGATGAAACGGGAACCCCATCTGCTAAAGTTTGAACAACACCTTTATCTTCGTCAACCTGGCTATGGCACCTGCTATATAACTGGGAAATATTTGATAGAACAGCTAGTTACTGAATATGCCGAGCAATTAGAAGAACAAGAAAAACCTTTTATAATGAAAGACTTTTTTCAGGCCTTTAATGACGCAGGAAATATTCCAGTAAAACTGGTGCGATGGCAAATGACTGGTAATAAACCTGAATAAATTCCAAAAATCTCAACTGTATTGATCATGAATCTAAGAATCCTATTTATTATAACTTTTTGTTTACTCGGGACAACTTATAGTGTCCAAAAAGGTGACAGAATTACGGTTGAATGGGTCTACTCTGATGAAGCAAGGGAGATCGCTGCGGTCCATCGATATCACTGGTTGGATAATAACACAGCAATTCTATTTGATGTTCGCCAGCCAAAAGAAGAAAGGACGTTTCTTAAACTAGACCCTCAGAAACCCAGTGAACTCAAGACTATAGTTGATAGGGAAAAAGCTATTCTCAGTTTGCAAACCTATCTTGGGGAAAAAGATTCATCAAAATTTCTAATGTGGCCCATTGCGTTCAATCACAATGGAATGCAAGCATTATATATTTATAAAAACGATATTTTCATACTGGATATGAAAAACTCCGAATTCATCCGGATCACCAAAACGGAAACAATTGAAAAATCGCCGCGTTTTTCTCCGGATGGATCCAAGTTGGCTTTTGTAAGAGAAAATGATCTGTATGTTATTGATCTGGAAAGAAATCGCGAAAAGCGAATGACTTATGATGGATCAGAAACCACTCTTAATGGCACTGTTTCCTGGGTTTACTGGGAAGAGATCTTTGGCCGCCAAGATATTGGTTACTGGTGGTCAGATGATTCAAAGGCAATTGTATTTTTACAGACTGATGAATCACTAGTGACTAAAATGCACTATGTGGATTTCAAGCCTGCGGAACCACGTTTAATTACTCAACGCTATCCGAAAGCAGGTACAGATAATCCGATTGTGAAGTTAGGTGTCATGGAGATCTCTAATCCAAAGGTCAAGTGGGTAAAACTAGACCCTTACGAATATATTTGCCGTGTAAAATGGCACCCGGATAATAAACGGTTTACTGTTCAAACAATGAACCGGGCTCAAACTGAATTGAATCTATTTTTTATCGATCGTAGAACAGGAAAAAGTCTCGGCCAAGTTTTAACAGAAACCGATGAAGGCTGGGTAAACATTAATGATGATCTATATTTTCTTGAGTCGGGGGATTTCCTATGGCAGTCTGAGCGGGACGGCTATGCACATTTATATAGATTCGATAATGATGGAAACCTGGTAAACCAGGTTACTAAAGGTTCGTGGGCACTGCGATCATCCGGAGGTCCTTTTTGGCTGCGACAATCTGTGGTTAATATTGATGAAATAAATCGTCATGTGTATTTCACAGCATTGGAAAAGTCATCTGTAGAACGTCACCTTTATCGTATACAATTTAATGGCAGGGCAATGGAACGTATTACAAAAGATGATGGCGTGCATAAAATTGGTTTTAGTCCAAACGGTAACTATTATTTTGATACGTATTCTAATATCACCACTCTGCCGACCCTTGCGCTGTATGATAGAAATGGTGTGCAATTGCATGTGATCTCTAAACCACGCCCGGAACTTCTAGAAGGGCTTAATATACAGACACCTGAATTATTTACCATTCCCACAATGGACGGATTTCCCATGCCAGCACAAATCTTGAAGCCGGGAAATTTTAATTCAAATAAGAATTACCCTCTGATTTTTCATATTTATGGCGGTCCATCTGCACCTACTGTATACAATCGTTGGCAGGGAACATCACTCTTCTTTGATAATATGCTTCTGGAGAGAGGATACCTGGTTGTGAGATTTGATCATCGCTATGCTACGGCTATCAGCAAAAAATTGGAAAATCGTCTTACATTGATGGTATCCGGTCCTACGGAAATTGTTGATATCGTAGATGGAGTCCGCTGGTTGAAATCACAAACTTATGTGGATTCAAACCGTGTTGGAATTTGGGGATGGAGTGGAGGAGGAAGTTTTACTTTAAACTCCATGACCAATACAAAGGAGTTTAAAGCAGGTATATCTGTAGCACCCGTCACCGATTGGCACTATTACGATACAAAATGGGCAGAATTTGCCATGAAAAGGCCGCAAGATAATCCGAATGGTTATGAAAGGACTTCATTCGTTAAAACTGCAAAAAATCTTCATGGTCGTCTATTGTTGGTTCATGGCACTTATGATGATAACGTACACCCGCAGAATTCTTGGCATTTCATTGATGAGCTTGTAAAGGAAAATATCATGTTCGACATGATGTTTTACCCAATGCGTAAACATGGTATTGCCGATGATCCAGCCAGAATTCACCTCTTTAATAAGATGATTGAGTTTTGGTTGGAATATTTATAATTATTCCAGGCTCAGAGTTAATTTTTGTTTATATATGTTATTTTACTGAACGTTCAGTAAACGAATCTGATCAGTTGAGGCAGGGGAAAATAATTTCAAATGCTCCTGTTGTAGTATAAAAAGAAACAGGTAAATATGGCCCCATTACCTGCTTTTCTTTACCTATTTCATTTACGTTTTGTATTGCATGTTTAAAGTCTGGTGATGCCAACATGTTTCTAATCTGAATGACCGTTACGTCTTCATCAATAGCACCATCACCATCATCGGCCATTGGTAACCAGCCAAATCCACATTCGGGATACGCATTCCGAGGGCGGTCTTCTTCTCGGCTAACCACAATAATATATTCACCATTATTATTTACAGGAACCTGTTCATCAAAAAGGCAATCATTCACACGGGTATTTGCAAAACCTTGATTAGAACAAATAGACCAATATACCAACTCTCCTTTGGTCATGAATTCATCGCCATTATAGGTTTTTGGAGTGTTTGGCAATTTTCCCCTCATAACAAATACTTTACCATGTTTACGGTTAATAATGGTCCTTACATAATTATTATCAAGATTTGGATAAAAGCCACCAGTGCTTTTTCTACGAGATTTTGGCGGCTGTCCATTATAAATGCCTAGAAGGAAATCTCTATCATATTGAAGATACCAAGTTGGCGGTACTGTCGCAGGCCATGTAGCTGGTTTTCCAGGTTGATTTACAAGTTCAGAGTAAACATTCATGGGCAACCCTACTGCGTCGATGGAAATTTGTGGTGGTTGGTTAGTATGTAGTATTTCACAAGCTTCGTATCCTCTTAATTCTTCCCTATTTTTCAAGATTAAAACAGGTTCGGGTAAAGGTACCCCTCCCGACTCATTTTTACCTTTATCAGGGACATAAATTCTATAGATAATTGACTGTTGTCCTTGTCCGTATTGTGTTGCATTTAAAGAATTTCTGTGATGAATTTCTTTTTGCAAGCCAGAACCTTCAACGTCGGTTTGAAGCTCTAAGCGAGTTCCTTCGTTTCTTCTTATCTGAGGAGAAATATTTACAATCTCAACTTTATAAGATCTTTTTATTAATGTTCTATTTGCCCCTTGTACAAAAGGATTTATGGAATTCTCATCAGGTACAATGAGATAATCAGCCAAAGACTCTATCGGTGCGCCTCGGCCGTCGTAACTAATTAGTGACATATATCTAGAATGGGGAAATACACCTTCGAGATACAATCGGGCACCTTCAGGGACAGTGAAGGTGGCATTCCAATAATAAACGCCAGCATCAGGATAGGCGATATTTATATAAGGATCTTTGCTGGCGGGACCACGTATCCAAAAACAAGTCCGCGGGCCAGGAATAGGTTGACGTTTTTCTTCATGAAGGGTTTCCCGATCTCCTACTTCCATTTTGAGAGATACTTCCTTGCTGCATGATATTATGAAAAAAGTTAATGAAAGTGTAATCAATGAAATGAAGATGGATTTCATTGGAGTTCGATTCATCATGTAATTATGAAATTAATTTCATAGTCTAAAAATTCCAATCTTTGAGTGTTTAATCATTAAAGATCCAATAATTAATTCTTTTCATATGATTTTAACTACATAAACTTAAAGTCCTGCTCCTTAGTGGGGTTATTTGTTTATAATCTATTTCAAGAATATTTTTTTAGTGTGGCCATTATTGAAGCGCTCAAATTAATGTCCAATAATGATTTGGAAAAGTATATCCAGTAACCGAAATTGCTTTTTAAGGAATAATAATCTAAAAGTGAATACCAAACATATTGCATTAAATAATAATGGAAGTAAACGTCTAACTAGTAGTGTAAAACTTTTATGAGCACGCTTAAAGAAAAGATAAAGATAATAATCTTTGGAACAGACACTAAGGCGGGAAAGCTTTTTGATGTTGTTCTAATCGTCTCAATAGTACTCAGTATTATCACTGTTATGCTTGATAGTGTAGTAGAGTATAATCAGCAATACGGCCACATCTTCAGGATTGCTGAATGGACATTCACAATCATGTTTACTGTGGAATATTTACTTCGCATTTTCTGTATCAGGAGAGCATTTAGTTATATTTTTAGTTTTTTTGGTATAATTGACTTTTTAGCAATTCTCCCTACCTATCTGAGTTTGTTTTTGCCGGGAACTGAGGTTTTTGCCATTATTCGTGTTTTGCGTGTCCTGCGAATTTTTAGAGTATTGAAACTTGTCCAATTTATGGGTGAAGCCGATCTGTTGATGCGCGCTATGATTGCCAGCCGCAGAAAAGTTTTCATTTGGCTTTTTTTAGTTATGAATATTGTTATAATCCTGGGCTCAGTTATGTATTTGGTTGAATCAGGAAATGCTGGATTTAATAGTATTCCTCGCAGTATCTACTGGGCGGTAGTTACTTTAACTACTGTTGGATATGGTGATGTTGTACCGCAAACGAGTTTGGGACAGGGTCTTGCTTCTTTTATCATGGTTCTTGGTTACAGTATAATCGCTGTCCCGACAGGGATAGTGACATCTGAGATCACTTTTGCTGCTAAAAGTACTAAACTAAAGCGTTGTGTTGTATGTGGTGAAGAAGGGCTCAATGAGAATGCAAAATTCTGCCGTAATTGCGCTTCAAAGTTAACAGGCTAACTAAAACTAAATTATTAACTTGTGATATAGTAGTTGATCCGTGGATCCTGTTACTGTTATTGGATTAATCGCTGCTGCTTGTACAACTTTTGCCTATGTCCCCCAGGCAGTTAAGACCATTAAGACTAAGGATACGAAAAGTTTGTCATTGATCATGTATGTAATAATGACTGTAGGGATACTGTTATGGTTATTTTACGGTATTCTGTTAAGGAACATTCCCATTATTTTTGCCAATACAGTAACATTATTATTTGCTGGAATTATATTAATCCTGAAAATTAAATATAAGTGATACGAGCCAGGATTGTTTTCAGCAGTGTGCTAGCAATTGAAGCTAAGGGCCATTAATAAAATACCAAACAAGTAGTTATGCTGGGTAAAATATTTCGCAGTTATCGTGATCTGCCTCGAGTGATACATCTGCTCATTTTGCTGGAATTCTCCCTAAATCTGATCCATGTTGCCTTTATCCTGATATTAAACATTTTTCTTCGCAACCAGGGATTTAGTGATCCCGAAATCGCATCGTTTAACTCGCTACGTTTTATCGGTGCATTGGCCTTTGCTCTGCCACTGGGAATCTATATCCGTGGTAAAAAACTGAAACCATTTTTTATCCTTGCTGCTTTGATTGTACCAATTACCAGCGGTTTGATTATTGAATCTGTTCAGCACCAAGTGGTGCCATTAATCCAGCTGGCTTTTATATTCTGGGGCTTCGGAATGATGCTCATGCGAGTTTGTTCACTGCCGTTTATTATTCGCAGCACCACTACTGAGAACAGTACTGAAGCACTCTCGTTGAGTGCTGCAACTTGGTCCCTGGCGACTATATTTTCCGGTGTTTTAATTAGTGGGTTGGATAGGGTAGGTTACCTTGTTATCGGGACCTGGACACTAATATTTAATGAACAAAGTACGCTCTGGATCATTACAGTATTGGGCGCTACATCCATATTATTTGCAGTAAGGATAACTGAAGGTGAACAAGAAAATACTAAACGAAATGACGATTTATTTTCGATACGTAAATCCTATGATTGGTCCCTTATTTTCAAAGCAATCTCACCACTCATACTGATTTCTATTGGTGCCGGTTTAACCATACCATTTGTAAATCTATTTTTTAACTCTGTATTTGGTTTGACATCCAGTAATTTCAGTCTACTAGGCAGTATTACCTCATTCCTGGTATTTATTTTTTCTTTGTTGGTACCCTTTCTGCGAAAGAAATATGGTTACTGGATGACGATCGTTGTGGTACAATCACTGGCCATATGCTGCCTCATCTTCATGGCCATCATGGAACTCTATGCTGAATTTTCTTTTGCTATTGTAATCGCTGTAATTGCCTTCATTCTGCGACAGCCACTAATGCATATGGCTCATCCCGCTGCTAATGAGCTATTAATGAATTATGTTGGTAAAAAGAACCAAGAACTCATTAGTGCTTTGAGTTCCAGTTTGTGGAGCGCTTCCTGGTTTGTTAGCGCGAAAGTGTTTGAGTGGTTACGGTTATTAGAGTTTCGCTATTATGAGATCTTTTTGATAACCGCAGCTCTATATGTCATTGGTGTGATTTTGTTTGGTTTACTCATTCGTGAATACGAGATCAACAAGAAAATAAAAAAAGGGGAAGTGTTGCCTTTATCTGACGAATTAACCATGGATTGATCAAATGAAAATTTTCACGCCTTTAATAGTTTATTGCGGATTTTTACTAGGACAGAATGATTATCAAATTGATACACTCCTTTACCGAGGTTTTAGTAAGATTGTTTGTATAAATGCTCCGCAAGAACCTATTGCCTACCATTTAACCGCTGGTGAAATTGATGAAATCAATTATGCGATAAAGTTGATTATGGATGAATCATTACCTATTGGAATTAGTTATGCTTACATCGAAAACTGCACGAACCACGGTTATCATCCTGGAAAGAATGTTGCTTTACATCTTAATTGGGAATTATTAACTGTAGAGCCGGAAATAGCTGCCGAAAAATACACGGGTTATCTAAAATTTGTAATTTATAGAATAACCAATTCGGATTTTCTTGAATACCAAATTCGGGGTTCTATGGGAGACCTTTGGTTGGGTGTGCCGCTGGAAAATATTCTCTATGAAGATGGCAGAATAATTATTAACTCTTCGTTTGTAGAGATCAAAGAAAAAGTAAAAGATATGTGTCAGGCAATTTGTGATCAAATTGTTATTGATCAAGGCAAAAGTCCCTAGATAATTCCATTTATTTCCCTGTCATAGTATTCAGGATATGTTCAATTAATTTATCTTCACCAATTTCCGGATTATAATTAGACTTTAGATTATGACCAAATAAGCGGGCAGTAAGCTGCCAGAATCCAGCGATAAAAAACCCTCTAAAATCTTTTATAATCTGGTGCGAAGTGAAATTTGTTTCCCTGTCCACCAGCTTGATAAGTATCCGCCCCTGGTTTTTCGTAAGTCTTCGTACCTGTTTCCCATAAGTTGTAATTAATTGCCCTTCAATGGCTGTAAATACTTTTTTCTTTTCTTTCCTTCGTTTGAAAAAGGATAGTTCGGTGATACCATCCAACACTGCTGAATATTCTTGGAGTAGTCTGCCAATTAAAACAGCGTAGGGGTATACCCTAATAACATCGCGTTCAAGTTTATTATAGCGCTTTCTTTCTTTTTTAGATTTAAAACTGATCACACTTACACCTTTGATTGGTACATTAGTTGCCTGCAAATAAAGAGTGTCAGGATAATCTTTTTTAGTAATCTTGATTGGCATATAACCAATGTGGGAGATCGTTATTTCATCTCTCATTAGAAACACCTTTAGGTTGCAAACACCATTTGTATCTGTTGTTGTGCCATGATTTGCTGAATAGATATTTACACCTTTTAACGGATATTTTGTCTGCAGATCTTGTATAACCAAGCGTTGAGAGAAGGTTGTGATCGGTATCAGAAGAAAGAATAGAAAATGGCTATTTATCATCACAATAAATACCAGATTAGATAATTAATAAATTTCAATAGTTCAGAGCGTGGTCTTTGATCCATGCTGCTGTAAAATTAAGAAATAATTGAGGAGTGTTAAGCTCTGAAAGTTCTATAGTGTCCTTCTACGCCGTCAAAAATATATTTTATTTCTTGGTTATCTTTTTCGAAAGAATCTGACACTATTTTGAAAGGGTGTATCTTAAACTGTCTGTTTTTATAATCAAATGCTATTGGTACATAGGGTACATCTAAATTTTTTGCTAAGTAATAAAAACCACTTCTGAAATTTTCCACACGTTCAATACCTCCTTCTGGAGCAAGAAGTAATATGAAACTATCCAAACTTTTCAATATGTCTTTAACGCTTTCAATCATACCTTTGTTTTCTTCGCGATGAACTGGTATGCCTCCAAGTCGTACAAGCATATATTTTTGCAACCAACCCAGCGGCCAAGGCATACCCAAGTGGTCCAGATTTCTCGAAAATGTAATAGGACTAGGCAGCCGTGAAAAAACCCATTTTGCACCAAAAAATTTTACCTTTAAATCAAGAGCCAGGACGGCAAGCAAACCAAACCAGGCATCTCTGTAGGCTGTGTGTGGTGCACCAATGAGGATCATTTTTTTCATGTTTGGTATTTCGCCAACAATACTCCAATTATGTTTATTGAGTAGAAACCTGGCCATGGGCCCCAGTATTTTTCGCTTTTTTACAGGGATCTTATCAGGTATTTCAGGTAATTGCATTCTTCCACATTTTCGCTAAATATATAAAAAGTAATATGACCACATTTCATGTAATTTGAAATACCAAAAGTGAAACCACTTACAGCTAAATCTAATTAAACCTTATCTCGCAATAAATAAAGGATTAAAAATGCAAAGAATCTTATTCGTTTTAGTTCTATCCCTAATATTCTGTTGCCAGAATACCGGCCCTGATCAAGCTGTTACGAGCGTCTTAAATAATCTGCATTTATATGCTGCGGAGGCCAGGGGACCTGAATATTTTGATCTGTTTGCAGCGGACGCGATCTTTTTCGGTACAGATATTGGTGAACGCTGGGAAAAGAATGCGTTTCAAGAATATGGTTTGGCCCGCTTTGAAACTGGTAAAGGTTGGACCTACCATATGACGGAAAGAAATATATATTTCTCTGAAGATGACCAGACCTGTTGGTTTGATGAATTAGTAATGAATGATAAATATGGTGAGCTGAGAGGAACTGGTGTGTTGAAATTGGTGGATCAAGATTGGAAAATAGTGCAGTATAATCTTGTATTACCCATGCCAAACGATCTATTACCCAAATATGCGCAGGAAATCATGGAATTCTACAAGGAAGAATAAATGTTTTACTATAGGTGCGAACGGTGAAGTATAATTTTAAATTATAGGGTGTATCGATTTCTTATTTTTTATATCGTTATTTTATAGTTTCATGTAATTGTTAATTACTACTGTGCCTATAAATAACCTGAGATTACTGTTTTTGAGAAAAATCAATAAACATTGCAAGCAATGCTTAGTGATCAGTTTAGTGGTCGTCTTAGTGGGTTCCTGTGATGATTCCCCTTCCGCACTAGACAACTGTGGAATTAATTCACAATATGTTATCACTTATAATGAGCCTGTCAATACAGCAGGTTATGATATTATACATGCAGAAAATTGCACCTATATCATTTCAGGAAAAAACTCAAATAAAGCGTGGCTAATAAAATTTGATGAATTAGGTAATGAATTGTGGAACCAAGTATATAGCGATTTATCAGGCCTGAGTAGGGGTAATGCCGTAAATCATACATCTGATGGTGGATTGATTATAGGAGGCGGTGAATATATCTTCAAAACAGATCCAACAGGGGGAATGGAATGGAATTATAAACTACCATATTCTAATAGGCACTATGTTGAAGACGTTATTGAGACAGTTGCAGGTGACTATATTGTCGTTGGAGGTGTAGGTGGAGATCCTGGTACAGGAGGACATGCACAGAAAGGACAAGCCTATATCCTTCGCATGTCAGAAGGAGGCGATATCCAATGGGTGAAGCGTTATGGGATTGCAAATTCTCCTATGGATAATTTTTGGGGCGTTGTTCAAGCAGACGATGGTGGATTTGTATTAGCAGGCAATAAACTTCATGATCGTAATTTTGAATTTTATGATCATTTCTGGGTTGTGAAAACAGATCATAGTGGAAATATAGAATGGTCCCATGAATTGGGTGGTAATTACTGGGATGAAGCCCAGGATATTATAAAACTTTCTGATGATAGTTATGTGGCTGTTGGTAAGAAATCATTATCGCAAACGAATCTGGAACTCTGGATAATGCGTATCTCATCTTCCGGCACCATTCTATGGCAGTCAAGCCACGGAAATAATAATTATGATGCAGGCATATCGCTGACACTTACAGAGAATGAAGATGTTGTTGTAGCTGTCGGATATAGTCGTAGTAGTTCAGGGAATCCTTTTAAATACAGAATTTGGGGTGTAGATGTTAATAATGGCCAAATTTTATGGAATAAGAAACATGGTGGGGACCAGGATGATAAGGCATATGGTGTAGTTGAAGCTTACGATGGTGGATTTATGGTTGTCGGTTCTACGGATTCTTTTGGTGAAGGATATACCAAACTCTGGATCGTAAAAACAGATTCTGAAGGAAATACGGTAGAATATCGATAGGATTTTATGTATTTCAATGTCTGATAATTTTCAAATCGAAATAAGTAATATGGTTGTATTTGATTCCAGATGGTTAGATCCAGAAGACCCATTATATATTAAATATAAAGGGAAACTGGTGCGTAATCCCAACCCTCCTGAATACTTTATTAATACCCTGCCCCCAGGTTTTGTTGTTAACGGTTTTTCTCAAATGGGATTCGATGGTATAGTTTCCTGGTTAAAGCGGGTTTTTGATGAAGATATGATGATTCCTATACAAATGAGCGCACTGTTGTATAAAGTAAAAGCGGATATCCTAGCCAAGTTACTTGATATGGAATGGCCGGATATCACTGAAAATGCGTTGCGGTGTATCATCTTAGATATTTGGGCCGAGGGAATTATAGTTGCTACAAAAAATACAAATACCATAGTAATGCAGGATTGGGACTACTTCATTAATAAAGATTTTTACGATACCTTCAAGAATAAATATTTTAGTGTTGAAGGACTTGACGAATGGGAGTTGTTTAAAGTTGTGAAACGTTGGTATGAACAAATGAAGGAACGTTCCCAGGATTCTGTTCTAGATTAGTAAATAGGAGGTTACAATGAAAGAATACATCATAGGTATAATCACTGGTTTATCATTAATAGTTTGTGCTTTAGTTTTCATGGGACAGACTGTTGTCAAAGAGGAAAATGATTTCGAATATGTTGGTACTTATGGAAGTTCCAATGCAATGATGGTGCTCAATCGCAAAACGGGCGTAATGTATACGCGATTTGTATCAGATATGCCAAATGACAATAATACTTTCCATGAAATTAATTGGGCAAATCAAACTGAAAAATGGGTTGCGAAATAGTTTAATTTAATCGATAAGCAGTTATCGATTTTTCCGGTAATATATAATGGATCATTTCAGACTCGCTGGGTTTTTAATTTTTATTTCTTTAATTAGTGCTCAGTTTGCAGTGAAAATTAATAATCTTCAAAAAAGAGATGGTTTTTATTACCAGCCGCTAGACAGCAAGCCATATACTGGCAGAGTTATTAATGTAAATGAGAATGGTGATATCAGTTTAGAAGGAAGATTTGAACGCGGTAAGAGAAATGGTATCTGGACAACCTGGTACAGTAACGGTCAAAAAGAGCATGAAGGGCATTATAAAAACGGAATAAAAAGCGATTTATGGAAAAGCTGGTACGAAAGTGGACAGGCATGGAAAGAAGGGTATTATTTTGCTGGTAAGAAGGAGGGCGGCTGGTTGTATTGGCATTGGAATGGTGAAAACCTAGCTGTAGAAACTTATCGAAACGGTATTATCCACGGGCCCTGGAAAAAATGGTATGCGAATGGTCAGGAACAGATTGAGGGATCGTACAAAGATATCACACAGGATGGGGTGTCAAGAAAATATGGTAAATGGATCTATTACCTGAATGATTCTGGTACTTCAAGAATTGCCAAATACTACGGCAATGATTGAAAGCGATTTAGGCATTACTTTGCAATAACTCATTGCTACTAGTTAAATCATCTTGGCTGATAATTCAGTAGTGTTCAAACCCCCCAGACCAATATTAGTATGGGATGGGGAATGTAATTTCTGTCGATTATGCGTCCAGCGCTTTGGTTCTCACAGGGAAAATAAGGTAGACTTAATTCCTTACCAGTCACTCCATAAGAAATGGCCTCAGGCTCCAATAGAAAACTATGCTTCAGCGGTTTACCTTTTTACGCCAACGGGAAAATCTTATCGTGCTGCCGCTGCTGTATATCGATTTTATGCGGAGTATCCATGGCGAGGTTGGGCCAATTGGGCTTATGAACGATTTCGTTGGTTTGCTCTTTTGTCAGAATGGGGGTATCAATTTGTAGCTAATAATAGAAAGGCCTTTGCGCGATTAGTGCGCGTTTTCTGGGGTAAGAGTTTTGTGTTGCCTACTTATCGTACTAGCGCCTGGTCCTATGGCCGGCTTTTGGGTATAACTATTTTGATAGCTTTCATTTCTCTATGGGTGCAATCAGCAGGTTTGTTTGGGCCGGAAGGTATTATTCCTTTTAACGAAAATCTTGACCAAGTACGTTTGAACAATGGAAACGGGTCATCGGCAGTATCACAATTGCTGGAAAAACCTACCTGGTTGTGGTTTTTTCCAGTGACCACCGGTATGGCGACATTGTTTATTACTGGTTGTTTATCCGCGTTATTGTTGATTCTTGGTTTGTTTTCACCCATCGCAGTGCTGGTGAGTTGGAGTTGTTATCTTTCACTACAAGTGGTTGCCACGCCCTTTCTCAATTTTCAATGGGATTTATTATTGTTGGAAACTATGTTGCTCTCAGTATTTTATTTACCCTGGAAGTTGGGTGCAAAGTATTCTCATTTCACTGAGCCTAATGCCATAGGACGATGGTTGTTATGGCTATTGCTGTTTAAGTTAATTTTCGAATCTGGTGTCGTAAAATTCACCTATTTTGGTTCAGGAGATACAAATACCTGGCTGGATCTTACTGCATTGAATTATCACTATTGGACCCAGCCAATTCCGTCTTGGATCAGCTGGTATTTTCATTGGTTGCCCCAATGGTTCCATAAATTAGCACTGGTTATTACCTACGCTGTTGAACTGATTCTGCCTTTTTTTATTTTCCTACCACGTCGATTAAAAAACATTGCCTTTTTTGGACTCATATTTTTACAGGTGATGATCATCATTACTGGAAACTACGGTTTCTTTAATTTGCTAACGATAATACTATGCTTAACATTGCTAGATGACCAGTCTGTCCCGGCATCCATAAAAAAATTATTTAAACCAAAAAATAGTGAAAATTTTCGCATTGGTCTAACCAGCCGTTTGCAATCTACTTTAGCCGCATTCGTACTGTTTATTTTTGTTTGGACTGGTTGCTATTACCTATGGCTGGATCTGCAGGGTAACAGATCAAACAATACAGGCTCGGGTATTTCCTATTCAGGACTGACACAATCCTTGATCCGTTCTGCGGTATATTCTCGGTCTATGAATTCCTATGGTCTTTTTCGGGTAATGACTACCAAACGTCCAGAAATCATCATAGCACATAGTTCTGATGGAGAAAATTGGATCCCTTATGAATTTGAGTACAAACCCGTATCTTTGCAAATGCGACCAAGATTATTTTTCCCACACATGCCACGACTGGATTGGCAAATGTGGTTTGAAGCACTGTATATCGAGAGATTAATGGATGCACAATTTTCTCTTTTAATGTATAAACGTTTTCTTGAGGTTATGACTAAGGGTGATATGAAATTGGGTGAGTTGCGTCTAGATCAGTTTTTAACCGCACCCGAACTGCAAAACCTGAATTCCATGGATATTGGGGAAAGGCAGCAGATTTTAGATAATATTCAAACCCATATTACCAGATATCTGGGACATAGCTACTGGTTTGCCCGGTTTTTACGAGCTTTGAGACAAGGGAATAATAAAGTGCTAGCACTTTTGGGACAGGAAAGACAATTATCCGAAAAGCCAAAATATATGCGCCTTACATTTTATTATTACAATTTTTCTGAACCGCAAAAGAAAAGGAAAGGATTCTGGTGGGTACGTGAACCGCTGGAAAATTTCACAATGCATATTTTATTTACTGATGCTCAATAAAGTAGTGTCTGGTATCATTTAACCTTTATTATCTACTACTCTAATATTTCGGCAATTAGCCCTAGATTTCCATGATGTTAGCACCTCTACCAATTCTTACTCTATTAATTATTTGTATGACTGTTATTCTTCCCGCGGAAGAATCACCAGCGGTACGATCAACTTTGTCGGATGGAAATTTTTTGACATTCAATTTTGGTGATCACTTGCTTACTGTGAATGAGAAAAGAGATCAGTTAATTGATAATGGTCAGTTAAGTTGGTATCGTTATCCTGGGTTTAGCTACACGCAACCCAATTACTGGTATATTGTAAATGGCATTGAAGAACCCTTCGCGGTGCATATGAGTTATGTTGATTATCAACTATCAGAAATAAAGCTAATCTCTTCCAATAATTATGAAAACACAGAAGCGTTACGAGATATTTATGTTCGCAAGTATGGTTTAGATTATAATCAGGAAGCATCAGGTCTTGGCTTTTCTTATACGTGGTTAGTGGATAAACTGAAAGTCACCATCAGCAGGCGGAATAAAGGACGGGGTGATTGCGTGATTCATTATTCAATAAATCCGCTTCAAATTGATAATGCATTTGATGGTTTGTCCGGTATAAGAATCCATATTGACAAGATATAAATCAAAAGACTTATATTAAAATAACTTGGCGTATCTACAGATATGAATAAAGCTTTGCCATATGATCGTTTTTATCCCAAGCTCATGGATTTCTCGGTTTGGATTTGCACAAACATTCTGCGTTTCGGGAAATACGAAAACGATAGCATAGTCAAGTTTGCCGCTGCAGATAAAAATAGTAATGTTCTCGATTATGGCTGCAACACTGGCCGGCATGCTTCATTTGTAAAACAGGCCTATGGATGTAATGTAATGGGTGCGGACATAAATACTACAGCTATAGCCGTTTGTAAAAGAAAGGGTATAAAAGCGGAAGTGATTACCGAGGAATTTTTCGAGAAGTACTCATCGTTTTTTGATATTATAATAAATTCACATGTTTTGGAACATGTGGACGACCCAAAAGATTTTTTGTTAGATATCAGAGGAATGTTAAAGGACGGGGGTACTTTTGTGATTGCAATACCGCAGGAAAGAATCCGGGGTGACATCACTATTCTGCAAATACTTTATTTTTTTCTCAGATTAAAATTTGAGAATCCCCACAAACACAAGTTTTCAAAAAATCAGTTATTTTCGTTGTTGGATGAAGTAGGATTTACACCACAAGACTACGTTTTCTGTAATTTTTTACCGCCATTTTTAACGAAACATTTGATTTACCTAAAATCTAGAAGTCTCGTTATAAAATGCACTAAAAAATAACCAATTCATTCGTATTGGACTTGGTAAATTAAATATCTTATACCTTGTAATCCTGTTCTTAGGGAAAAAACTTATTCAATAAACAAATAATTCTAATTGAGGATAATTATTATGCTTTTTTTAATGCATTTAATAAAATACTTAATCCTTCTGCAAGAGTATGGTCATCAATAATCAGCGGCATCAAGGTCCTTATTACATTTCCATAAGTACCTGCAGTGATCATAATCAGTCCGTGCTGCAGGGCATACTGGTGTATACGTCCAGTCCGTAGTTTATCTGGTTTACCTGAATCTGGATCAATGATAACAATCCCGATCATTGCACCTATTCCGCGAACTTCTTTTATCCAAGGACAATCAGCCATTACGGACTGAACCAAAGTTCTTGTTTTCTGTCCAATATGTCGCGCTCGAGTTGGGATTTGTTCTTTTTCCATAATATCCAGAACTGACA
>ENA-UPTF01001082-UPTF01001082.1-marine-metagenome-genome-assembly--contig:-NODE-1082-length-17752-cov-7.728147_pt1 | contig 17752 bp, 27 predicted proteins | sample MGYA00238166_ERZ767019 | MGnify/ENA primary metagenome ERZ767019 (study PRJEB28930, sample SAMN06266391) | marine metagenome | isolation source: Sea water from 250 m depth | place: Atlantic Ocean...
TGAATCTATACTATATTGCCTCGCTGGAAATCTATTGAAATAACTTTCCATACTTGGATGATGTGAATCATACATAATTGGTGTCTCAACTTCATATCCGCCATATTCTTTTACCTTATCAGTTACATAATTCTCCAGTTGTGATTTAATGAGACGACCGTTTGGAAAGTACCGCATGTTTCCCTGATCTGATGCTGATTCGTAGTCGGCAATTGCAAGTTTTTTCATTAATGCAACATGTGGTGGTGGCTCATCTGTTGTACGTTTTTTAGCAGATTCATATTTTGCCAACATCTCAAGTTTTTTGTGCTTTGAAAAATTAAATTTGTCAAACTCTTCCATTTTTCCGTCTGGAGATAAGATATACCAATATGATTTTATTTTGGATTCAGAGTCTAACGCATCTGAAGTATGTTCTTTTTTTGATTCAGATGTGATTACTTTTGAGCTCTCAGCTAATGGGTGGCCCTTAACTTTGACATTATATGATTTGGTCCAACCAAAAGGAGCACGGCTAACTTTTAATTCAGAACATTGACTTTCCATCAATTTCAGTAGGGATAAAGCAGTTGAGGGGGAAGCCAGATCAGAGCTTAGATGGGCATATGGATATAGCAGTAATTTCTGACATCCAATTTTTTTCATTGATTCTTGAATCTGTGATGTGGCGTCTTTAGCAATGTCCTCATTATCGTCTTTTTCTACTGCCACAAAGCAAACAACAACCTCATCAATAGAGACTGGCTTTGGATCGATTTCTTCAGCAGATTGTATCTCTTTTTTTGTTGGCACATATGATATGTTATCACAATGTAATTGTAAGATTCTCATTAATTCATGCCTCAGACTGTATTTGTTTTTCAGGAATTTCTATTTTTGATTTTTTTAGATAAATTTTTTTCAGTTCATCATATTTTTTTTGTTTCTCTGGATCTAAGTCTAATGCTCCCATGTAATATGATAATACCCACACAACTTATAATTTTCTAATAATATACGGTAACTATGGATAAAAAGAAAAAAGACGTCGAAAATACGCATTTTGAAAATGATGACCCCACTCAGTTTGAACATGAAAAAATGGAAAAATTAGCAAAAGAGGCAATAAAAAAATTCAAATCGTTGTAAAACTAAAGGATTAGAAATAATTCAGTTATGAAAATCCAACTCCAAATGTATCACCTTTTTGTAGTGGATCCTCGTCGGGTGAACTTTTCATCTGTAAGTACAAAAATGACTCAGCCACAACCTCTGGTGCGTCAGATTCTGGAACATCAAGAGACACTGCATATTTGATGTATTGTTCCATAACAGATGGATCTTGTTCGTCATGTGCGGTTCCATCCTCTTGAATTTTTGATGCTATCCGTAAAACAATTTTGTTACGTTCAGAATCATCCATTATAAACTTGATAAACATGCAACTATTAAAATATCAAACTTCATTTTCATCATGTCCTACTACATGAATATTACAATAATACAAATCATTCATGTTACAATAAAACATACTTTGCTGATCACATAACGCACATTTTGGTTTTGTATCATCAACTGAAAGCTTATAATGATAATTTCTGCTTTTCATGTTTTATTTTTAAGTGATATTGTGCATCGCAGAATTAGACTTGATAACCCAAGATTCTCAGTTAAAAATTTAACAGAGTCGTCTAATGCAGTTTCACCCCTATATCCTTCATCATACAGTATTTCAATAGAACCGTGATCGGTTTCCACATATGCAGTAATAATTGTAAAAGTTCCAAGATTTTTATCCACATTCTGTTTGTAAGAACGCATTTGCACCGTTTGAATCTGAAATCCATCTTCAACTGATTTTCCATTTTGAATTAATGAAACGGTTTGGTCTGGTTCACGATTTATTTTAGATGGTTCGGCAACATCAATAATCTTCATGTTATTTCATTAGTATGTTATTTTTTACTGGTTTTCATTTTTCGTCTTTCAGCTTTTTGATCAGCAAATCTCATATGTTTCCCATGTTTTCTTTTAGCCATATTTGCATCTTAATTGGTTACCATGATAAGTCATTCGGTAAAAATCTGTAAAAATTAAAAGTGAGCATAAATAGATGGTTTTATGGGAAAATCATTTGTTATTGGACTGATAGCAATTGCAGTTATAGCATTTTCAGTGTCAGCATTTGTCTTTAGTGATAATAATATCACATTAAATTTGCCAGTATCAACACAATCAGGTGATCTAGATAAACAATCACTTCTAAATGAAATTAATGGTTGTATAGAACAGAACCTTAATGGGCATATGTCAGTCAACTCATTTAACACTAACATGATGATGAATCTTCAGCAAGAGGTAATGAACGCCGAAACCGAAGAAACATTAGAGAATATTAGAAATACGTTATATCAGATTACTGATTGTAAGCAAGATAATTCATACTATCTTCCATGATTATGTGCGGTCATATCTTGCACGCTCAAGATCTCGGTCGTCTTTAGTCTCTTTTTTCCATTCCTTATAGTGTTGTTTACATAAAACAGATTTTTTACCAGAAGAATCAAGTCTTAACCCTGCATCCTCAACTTTTTTAGTATTAAGAGAACGAACACCATCTTCATCACAGCCATCAACATTACATTTTGCGCCCTTGTTAACAATACCCATACATGATATTTTATTTCAGTGTTAATAAAGTTGCAACCGAACAAAAAATTTTGTTCGTTTATAAATAGCATCAAAAATGAAACAGCGTGGGAAATAAAAATAAGTCCGTTTCAGCAAATGAAAAAACACAAAAACCAAAAGATGCAAAAGGTAAAAAAGAAAAAAAAGGTCATTCTGAGACGAGAGAAGTAGAAGTTTTCATTAACGAGCAGGAGGCTGCAAAAATTGTGGGCTCTACAAAAGTTATCACAGTCCAGGAACTAGCAAGGCAAACTAATGTAAAAATTTCAACTGCTAATGCCTTTTTGAAAAAATCACTTGCTGAGGGTATTGTAAAAAAAGTTGGTGGTTTCAGTGGGCATTATGTATATGCGCCAGTATCACAATAAAGTATAATTTCGTCGCCTGATTCAACGTTTTTTAGTAGATTAGGATCATCTAAAACTCTTCCAATAGGTGACATTTCTTTTTGAGTTTTTGAATCACTGTAAAAAAAGCAGATTGCATGACCTACTGATAAAAATGTAATATCTCCTTTTTTAAATTCTCTTCTCGTTCGCTGTAAACCTGCTTCTACTGATGTCTGAAAATATACTGCATTTTTCTCTATGGAGTGAGAATTACCACTTAATGGTAATGAACGATTGATCTTTCCAACTAATGTTGGGGCTAAATGGCGTTTTAGCTCACAACGTATTTTGAATTTACCTTTAATTTCTAAAATCAATGATAGTTTAGAAACAGAAGTACCACTCATCGATATATCAGAATGTTTGGATTATATATTGGCTCATGTGGTTAAAAATTATACTTGTCACAAACTAAGGATAATAAAACTACTAGTAATGAATCAGAGCCAATTCTTGAGATGGAAGAAACATTAGAAGAATCTAATGCAGACGCTGAAGTTAGTGTAAACGCCAGCTTGGAGAAAGCAATTGAGACATTCAGGAAACTACGTGAGCAGAAGGGTCCACTGTCTGATAAAGAATTGGAGGAGTTAGATAAGCAATGTGATGTAATAAGAAATAGAGAAATTATCATGTCTGATGGTGCACATGAAATTAAGGAATTAACCGAGGAGGGTAAAATTCTCATGGGTCCACCAATATTAACAAGATTTGAAAAAGCAAGAATTATGGGTGCACGTGCATTACAATTATCATTAGGTGCACCAACATTTATTGAAATTCCAGAAAATGCTACAACATCACTTGACATAGCTATGGAGGAATTAGAGCAAAGGTTAATTCCAATTTCTATACGACGTGTATTACCAAACGGTGATTTTCAAAATATTCCTCTATTTGAATTTAAAAATGAATGATAGGTCTATAATATTTAAAAACATACTATAAAAAATTATAATTAAGTTGGGAATTCAAGAAACTGAACAAGAGAATGATTTTTTTGTGGAAGATGATCCTATCATGCAAAGTGCAACAGATGCACTAATGCAAATGTCGAAGATGGGAAAACTTTGTCTAAAAGCAAAGGGAGATCTAATACCAAATGCTGTATCAATTGCCAATATTATAATTGATAATTTTCTAAAGAATAACTCAAAAATTGATAGAATACTATTGGATAGTGAAATCTCATCTAATGATGGCAGGATGATTTCAAATATTGAAATATTCTTAGTTAAAAATTAAAATACGCTTCCTGGTCCCTTTACAAGCATGTTTTCACATTCTTTGCAAATTGCCTCATCAATATCTGATTCTAGATTATGATGAATATCACATATGAGTAAACTAGATTTTATGTAATTACATAAACCAATAAATTTTGATAAACTTGATGGGGTATACGCTCTGTCAGATGACAAGTCGTCACTTATTTCATTGATCATATTTGCAACCTGTTCTTCACCCAGAAGTTTCTCAATTAGCTTAGGATCACCACGGATTCCACGAATGTAATTACTAACAGCAGCTTGAGTCACACCCAACATCTTCGATATTTCATCTTCACGTATATTGTGTTTTTTAGCAAGATCTTTTGCTAAAATTGCTCGTAGTGCAGGAATCAATGATTTAGATTCTATTTCTGCTGGTAATAGCATAATCCAACACATTGTCGATGGTATAAAAATCCGATTAAAATTAGCTATAACTATTTACTCATTATTCATATACAATTTTGAGATTAATGACTGAATCTGCAGAAAATATTAGATTACTCCTAGAAGAGATCACAATGCAATGTGATGCAAATTGGATTGCATTTTCAGGTGGTCTTGATAGTAGTATTCTAGCACAGATAAAAAAAGAGAGTGATTTGAATGCCATAACAGTTATTGCAAAAGATTTTCTTGCAAGTGATTTACAATATTCTCAAATTGTTGCAAAGCATATTGGTATTCCCCTAGAATTAAAATATGTAAATATTGATGAGATGTTAAGTGCTGTAGAAAATACAATCAAAATATTAAAAAATTTTAATGATATTGAGATCAGAAACTCAATTGTTTCATATCTTTATTTGAATGCACTAAAGGAAAAAAGTGTAACAAAAGTGATTACAGGTGATGGCGCAGATGAGATATTTGCAGGCTATAATTTTTTAGTAAAAAAGGATCATAGCGAACTGAAAGACGAACTAAAAAGATTAAAGGAGATAATGCATTTTACATCACAAAAAATTGCCAATGAATTAGGCATATCAATTCAGATGCCATTTGTTGATGAAAATATTATCAATGCGGTTGAGACATTACCAATTAGTTTACTAATAAACCAAAAAAATGATAAGAAATTTGGTAAATGGATTCTACGAAAGGCATTTGAAAATGATTTACCATCTAGCGTAATATGGAGAAAAAAAACAGCAATGCAAGATGGTTCGGGCACGGCAAGCTTGACTAAACTATTTGATTCGATCATTACAGATGATATTTTTGAAGAAAAGACAAAAAAAATCAAGAAAGAGGATGATGTAACAATCAGAACAAAGGAATCATTACATTATTACGAACACTATAAGGAGAATTTTAGAGTTCCTGAATATCAGAGTCAAAAAAATTTATGCCCAGATTGTAATGCGGAATTATCTAGTAATTCAAAATTTTGTAGAATGTGTGGGAAGTTTCCTATCTAAGATTTATTTTTATATTTTTTAGGTTTTTTCATGAAAATTCTTCTGCAACCATTACAGCAAAAATAATATTTTTTATCTTCATGTTCATGAACAAGTGCAAGACTTTCATCCATTTCTATCCCACAAACAGGATCAACTGGCATGCCAATATTTTCAATATAATCTATAAGTATCTATTCAATTTTTTTAAATGGTATTTACAAGGAAGCCTACAATAAGTAGTACGCCAGTAATTCTACTAAAATACAATGTTGAACTCATAACTGGGATTAGGTTGATTAGTTTATCATAATTTTGTTTTAGTTTTAATCCAGATCTTATTATCAAAGGAATTGTTAATAAAATAAGCAGGCAAAAAATTGGAAAAACTTCAAAACATACAGCAATTATAGTTATCCCATAGGTAATTACAGGAAATATCCATAAAATTGAGCATGCTCTTTCCTTTCCTAAACTTATGACAAGTGTTTTTCTTCCTTTTGCTTTATCAGCATCATGATCTGGAAATGACGTAATGAATAAAATCAGTGAGGATAATGTACCAATAACAATTCCTCCTAACACTGCTTGTTCGGTAATATCTGTTGTTTGTACAAAATATGTTCCAATAACAATCATACTTCCTTTAATTCCAACAAACACTTCTGCTAATCCCCAGTTAACAATTTTTGTTGAGTAAAAGTAAATTGATAATACAGCAAAAGCGAGAATTATTCCTATAACAATACCATCAGTTGCAACAAAATACATTCCAATTGCAGCTCCTATTATCAAAGAAACAATACCAGCTGCATATACTTGAGCAGGTTTTAACAAGCCCTCAGGAAGAACACCTGAACCACCGCTCATTTTTGTTCTATGTGTTTTAGTATCTATTCCTCGTTTAAAATCCCAATAATCATTAAGTAAATCCACACTAGCATGAAGTGCTAGCACACCACACATTGTGAGTATAGCATCAACTATAGTAATGTTATTGGTATACCACCAAGTAATTGCCAAGCCCACTGAGACAGATATTACTGATGCTAGCAAAAAACGAATGCGTATTACACGTATCCAAGCGGAAATCATTACACTAATGATTCATTGCTTACACTAATTGGTTTTCTCCCCATAAAACCAGTGTCTTTTTCATGCCAAAATTTAATCTCAGTTTCTCCCTCCTTCCAACAAAGCCAAATTTCTTCATCAAAACGTTTTGCTGGGAAATCAAGTAGGCCTTCATCTAGTCCTTTCAAGGATACACCTGTATTTTCCAAGTCTTCAATTGATTGGTAAAATTTTGTGATTGACGAATTGAGTTTTCTTTTGTTGACAGTATATTCTTCCAATGAGGTTGTAGGTGTCATTTCAGATGTTAACTGCTGTTCCATTTTCATAACTTCTGCCTTAGCTTTTTTTGCATAATTGAATTTTTTAATTACTAATGGAAGTATTTCGTTTGCATCATTCACTGAAAAATACGAGTTCACAAATTTGGTTTAGAATTGAATAATTTAAAGTATGATCACAATTCTATGCGATAATAATCCCATCGTTCTGGGTCAAATTTAAAAACAAATTCCGCTTTTTCCATACTTTTGGTACGTTTTTCGATTACATCTCTAAACGCAAAACTTGTTAGAAAGTTAAAATTCAATGTATGTGCTTGCATCAAAAAAATTTGTCTTAGTGTATGTCCAGCGCCAAGACCCCAATAACCCATTCTAAGTGCAATTGGTTCTAAAAATACAGTATTTTTCTTATCAAAGTTTTCATCCTTAATCTCAGAACGTAAATTGTAGTTTTCTAGTGGTCCACCCTTCGCAAATCCAACAACATCCCCATTTACATTATCTAATCGTAATGTTGTCAAAATTGTTTTTGAATCGTTTAATGAATCCATAAAATTTGTTTCATTAAATCGTAATGGTTTTGGTAATTCCATGTATATGGAATGTAATGTGTTTGCAAATTCAGCTGTCTTTTTTATTCCTTGAAATTCCATTATTGGAACAAATTTTAACTTTTGATTTGCAAAATTATCTGCAATCTGAAGTTCTTTCTGACGTAATTCGGCAAATTTTTGAACAGTGCCTGTAAAATTATTTTGCATATCAATTGGCAAGCATTCTAATACCAATTGAGACATTTTTGATTCATTCTTAGTTATCTCCTCAAAATATGTAACTGAACGTTGAACCAATACTTCTGGATGCCATGCAAGAGCATGTGAATTCATTTTTGCAACATGCATTGCTTTTGAAAAATCACCCAGGACATAACTTGCTGTTCGATCAATTATTGAAAGTATCCAGCCCAGCCACATGTAGTGTTCCTGTTTTTCAGGTTTATTTCTTGTAATTTCAGAAGTTTCAAAGCATCTTTGTATAGACGCTTCCGTATTTTGTTTTAATTGACCAGTCCATGGATATGCTGTTCTGTAAATTAGTACCTTAACAATTTCAAAATCAATTCCTGTATCTAGAATAAGTTCTTTGAGTTTTGTATCTATCTGCAGATTCATTAAAACATTCTCCTCATTTGGCTTGTCAGTAATTTTATCTGGTTCAAAATCATGAAAAATAGCAGCGATGAAAAGATATTTCAAATCATCATGTGATAAATTATGGATTTTGTTTGAACCCCCTACTAACAGCGTGCAAAATGGCACTTCAAGCAAGTGGTCAATGTTATGATATCCATAGTATTTTTCAGCAAAATCATTTGATTCAAGATTTGCAATAGTATAGTCAAGTATAGTTTTGTAATATGGTTCTGTTAATCCATTTTTTTCTGCCAATTCTAAAATTTTATTCCTAAGATGTTTTGTATTAGAAGTTGTAGAGGATGATTTTTCCATGCTAATCACTTTAATTAATAAAATCGTCTAAACTGTAAGCATAAACGGGATAAAGCTTGCCTGTTTTTCTACTGTGATACTTCCATTTTGTGTTTCTTAATGCTTTTTGCTTGAATAATTTCTGTGTTTCCGGATGTAATCTGTCATATACATCACCACCGATAAGAATTTGATTAGGCATTGCCATGCTTTGTATTTTAGCTGCCATATTCATTGATGCGCCTAAAATATCAACGTGAGATTTTTTTCTATCAGAACCATAACGAACAATGATATTTTCGCCGCTGTCTATACCAATTTTAGCAGCAATCATAGGATAGCCATGTGCATTTAACACTGGATTAATTGCTTCATTCATAACCCTAATCATTGATTTTGCACAATTTACTATATTGTCAGCAGGATAGACTAATGCATGTTCTGCGTTAAAATATGCAAGTACTGCATCACCAACAAATTTTAACATGTAACCACCAAACTGTGTCACAGTATATGCCATTTCCTGGGCAAATGAAGTTATGAGTTTGACAACCTTATCATCTGGTAATGTTAATGTGATATTTGTTGAATTAACTAAATCAACATACATTACAAAAATGTGTACCCTAGAATTAACGTGGTCACGTAGAAATTCCTCAGAGTTGTCCTTAAACGGGGTATACTCAGCACCATTAATTATAGAATCACCAACTCTACTCTGTGCTTCTTTGATTAGTGTTTCAGAATCCACAGTTTTTTCTTCATTGTGAATAAGCATATCAGCATAATCCTTATTGCCCATGCTCTTTTTAGAACGCTTTACTAGCCGTTTTCCACTTTTAATTTTTTTCGAAACAATTTTTTTGATCTTGGGACGTTTCATGCTATATCAATCACTCCTTTAATTTATTTTCCTGGAATGAACCAGAATTATACCAGCAATATCTAAAATAATCTAAACACCATTCATGAAATACATCTTGATCACTGTAAAACATTTCAGTGAGATCTGCTTCGCCATTTTTCGGAAAAAAAATACATGCTTCTTTTTCATTCAAAACCACAACAGTCTGCACAGATTTCTGCATTTTTCTTTCAATTGAACCATTCTCAAGCAGTTCATAAAAACCTGATTTTTTTAGCCTTGTCAATCTACCCTCAGGAACTATTGCAGATTCTGAAACAATGTATTCGAATTTCACACCGTTTTTTATTTTTTTGAGAATAGGATCAAAAAGATCTTCTGGTATTTCTGATAGGATTTCATAAATGTATTCATTCGCATTGCTGTAAACAGATTTCCATTTTTGTAATGTTTTAGTGATCCCCTTGATATGTGAACCAGTTGCAAGTTGGCCAGCTCTCATGACAAACTTTAGCGGAATATTACCAAAATCATGATCCTGGAAATATTCGTTATGTTGAGACAAAAACAGTATCGATGGTATTTCAACACACATGGTTTTACCAAATGTTGTAAGGCTATACTTCCCATCTTTCTCTTTTGTTATCAATCCACTCGCTTCAAGCCGTACCAAATTTCTATGAACTTCTTGTTTTGTTGCACCTAATTCTTTGGCTAGTGGCTCAATTCTTTTGCGATTTCTTTCTAGTAATTTGAAGAGAATGTTAAGTCTTTGAAGACTAGCAAGTTCCAAAAAATAATCTGATACTTTCTCGTAAATATCTGTCATACTCCTATATTTTCTAGGTTTAATAAATAAGTGACAATTTCAATTTGTGTATTTATCTAAGTAATGTACTTGAAAAGTAAACAATATAGCTGACGAGAGTATATGATCAATTATAGGAATTATAACATATGGTAAAAATTAGTTCAAAACGAGGAACATCAACCATAAATGCAGCAGATGTAAAAAATTGGGCTGGAGAAACCTTCAAGAATTTCCAAAAAGAGCAGCTAAAAGTTGCTGGTTTGGATACCGTTCTATCACAGAAAAGAGGTACTAGCACAATTGTTGCAAAGGATATTCCTGACGTTCCACAACCTTCATTGAAAGGTCAGAAAATAACCACAAAAAGAGGCACCTCAGTAGAGACCCTCTAAACTTTATTTTTTTACAAAAATAGTATTTTTTGCAGTTGTAGTAAGTATTAAAAAGCTTAGAAACTTCGCATATTCATGGTAAGAGTAACCACAAACAGAGGAACCTCTACTAGAAATGTTAAGAAAGCTAAGCGTAATTGGGCTGGCTCAAATTACAGAAAGCTTCAGAATAAACAGCTATCTGGAAAAACACTAACTACTGGAAGAGGAACTGGTACACGAAAATACGTAACTTCTAAGGCATCTAAAACTAGAAGTAAACCAAGTATAAGATCAGGAAGGGGCTACGTTAGTAGATCTAGTGGAACAACCAAGCGTCGTGCAACAGGTATGAGGGCTGCCAGAGCATCTGGTAAAGTAAAGCGCTCTGGAAGAGGATACATTACGGCAAGTGGTAAGGCTCCTAAAAGAGCAGCAGCAAAACCAAGTATGAGATCTGGTAGAGGAACTATACGCAGATCAGCTTCAGGCACATACAAAAAATCTACTGCTAAAAGAAAATCAAGTACCAGATCAGGTAGAGGATACGTCAGACGATAGTATTGCTATTTTTTATAAAATCAATACTTCCTGGCTAATTTACTTTTTTAAAAAATATATATTGTTTTCATTATCAACATATCATAACCTTGGGAAATAAAATAAAATGTTCGCATATTCTTGTAGAAAAACAAAGCCAGGCTATACAATTACTAGAAGAGATTAAGAAAGGAAAAAAATTTGGCGCAGTTGCTAGAGAAGTTTCTACATGTCCAAGTAGCAAAAAAGATGGAGATTTAGGATATTTCACAAAAGGAATGATGGTAAAAGAATTTGATGAAGTAGCTTTCAAACTACAAATTGGTGAAGTGTCAGAACCAGTAAAAACTCAATTTGGATACCATTTAATCAAACGACTATCATAATCAAAAAAAGTCATCCATTACTTGTTCAGTTTTTTCAAGATGTTTAGTAATCTTATCTGACATATTACTTGCTGATTTTACTTTTCTCTTACCAATCCAATAGTATGCTTCATCAATTGTATCTTTTGCAATTAACACAATTAAACGACCAGCATCTTTTCTACCTGTTCTTCCTTTCCTCTGAATAAATCTGATTGAGCTTGGAACGTTATCGTAAAAAATTACTAAATTTACTTCAGAAATATCAAGTCCTTCTTCACCAACTCTGGTTGCAACAAGAGCCTTAGTTACCCCATCACGAAATCTTTGTACTGTTTCTATTTGTTTTTCTTGCTTGAGTCCAGTTTGGCCTGCTTTTCCAATCAAAATTTCAGCAGCAATGCCCATACTCACTAATTTTTTTTGGATCACATCAACAGAATCACGATAACTAGAAAAAATCAATACTTTGGATTCTACACTACGTAAAATTTCTGCCAATTTGTCAATTTTAGGATGCTCAATGCCATTAGCCTGCTGAGTTTTTGCTAAATCAATTGCTTTTGTAAAATTTTGATCAGTTTCAAAAAGTTCTTTAATTCCAGCACCCTTTTTACTCTTTGTTCTATCACAAAATTTTAGAAATGGTGTTACACCATGTGCTTCAAAAATATTTAGTGCATATGTTATTCGAATAGCCGTAAATAGTGGCTTTGCTGAACGTCTATTTTGTTTTAAAACAAACTGTCTTGAGTTTAATAGTTGTGAGAGTGATTTGTTATCAGAAAGTCTTAGTCCGTTTCTTCTGAGCTCTGTATAACGCTGATCTAGTGCAAGTTTCAAGTATCTTTGAATAACTTTCATATCAGGTGAAAGATCTACTGTAATCCATTCTGTTTTAGTTTCTTGAATGTATGGTTTTACATCTGGACTTGAATCATTCCGTTCAGCTAAACCCCTGATATACAAATTATCACAGATTTCTTTTGCCTTTTCTTTTTCACTGGGTAATGTAGCAGTCATTCCAAGCAATCGTACGTTTGATCCGCTTAGCTGTTTTGCTATTTCTACATAAGCATAATCACCCACAGCTCTATGTGCTTCATCAAAAATAACTAGGTTAAATTGAGTTGTGTCAACAATTTTCCTAGCAATATCATTTCTAGTTGTCTCAGGTGTTGCACATATTACACTATTTATCCAAAGTTTTTTTCTTTTTGTGAGTAAATCCTCACCAGTTATTATTCCAATATCATCTATCGTCAATGTGTTTTTCAAAAACTCATAATGTTGATTTACCAATACCTTAGTAGGTGCTAAAAATAAAACTCCGCCATTTCCCTTAGCAAGATAATCAGCTATAACATGTAATGCTACTACAGTTTTTCCTAATCCAGTTGGTAATATGATCAAGCAATTTTCATTTTTTGCTTGGTTAGCTAAATTAACCTGGTAATCACGTACCTCAACCGAATTTGGGACAATGAATTTATGTTCAACATTTTTTGCAGACAATTCACATCTATGAGAAATTAATGAAGTGTTTTGATTTTATAGTTTTAAATTGCATATTTTTGACCTGTTCATAATCTCAAATCATACTTTTTGGGCATAACGAAAAATTCTCTCATCTTATATTAGAGAATATGAAAATACATTCATGCCAGCACAGTTTGAGAGGCCATCTTGGGATGAATATTTTATGTTGCAGGCTGAATTGGCTAAATTACGTTCAAATTGTATGACACGGAAGGTTGGCGCGGTAATAGTTCGTGACCACAGACAAATTGCTACTGGCTATAATGGAACTCCTCCTGGAATCAAAAATTGTTTTGAGGGTGGATGTAAACGATGCCAAGATAGAATGGATGGTAAAATAAAATCTGGTGCTTCGCTTGATCGATGTCTCTGTAACCATGCTGAGGCTAATGCAATAATGCATTGTGCGATTTTAGGAATTGAAGCTGGTACGAAGGATGCAATTTTGTATAGTACATTTGTTCCATGCCTGGAATGTAGTAAAATGGCAATTACAATTGGTATTAAAAAAATAATATGCCTTGATGATTATCCGGAGACAGATTTTGGTCTAATTAAAGAATCTGGTGTTACTATAGAACTACTTGATAAAAATAAAATCCAATACTGGGCAAAAACAATACTGAATTCGTAAAATGTCAAATCAACAGGAAGAAAATCCAATAGAAAAAATGCCGTATGGCTTATTGATTTCTGCAACATACAAAAACAAAAAGGCTGTTTTAAAATTCTATGATCCTAAATCAGAAAAAATCATTTTATGGGAGGATAAAACTGAGCACAAACCATACTGCTATACAAAACTAGGATTGGATGATATACCAAATGAAATTGCTGAACGTGATGATGTTATTGAGATAAAGCCAACTGAATTGTTGGATATATTACAGGACAAACCAATCAATGTATCAAAAATACTAGTTAAGGACCCGCTAGCTATAGGAGGTACACAGACAAACAAAAGCATAAGAAACCTGATTGACACATGGGAATCTGATATAAAATATTATGAAAGTTATCTTTATGATAATTCACTGATTGTTGGAAAATATTACAAAATAGAAAACGATGCTATTATTCCATATAATCTAGAAATTTCTGATGAGACTAAGTTGTCATTAAAAAATATGTTACTAGATAAACAAAGTGACACAAACCTACCTGACACAAAAGAATTTGATGATAACGTTTCACGATGGGCCAATCTTTTGAACCAACCTATACCAAAAATCAAAAGGATGAGTTTGGATATTGAAGTTGAATCGGAAGTTAATCGTATACCTGATCCAAAGATTGCAGAAAAAAGAATCACTGCAGTAGGTTTTGAAGGAAGTGATGGATTAAAACAAATTTTCGTTTTACGTGTAAGTGAAAATGAGGAAGGTGTAAATGAATTACTGCCTGATGTCAAAATAAAATTTTATGATGAAAATAAAGAAAAAGAAATGTTGTTAGACACATTTGAACTAATGGAAAAATATCCATTAGTTATCACATACAATGGTGATGGATTTGATATGCCATATCTCTATAACCGTGCGAGTAGGTTAGGAATTGATAAACAAAAAAACCCATTATACATGATGAGAGATTCAGCTACGCTAAATCATGGTGTACATCTTGATCTGTACAGAACTATGTCTAATCGTGCATTTCAAATTTACGCGTTTGGTCAAAAGTATACTGATTTTTCATTGAATAGTGTGTCAAAGGGATTACTGGGTGAAAGTAAACTTGATTACGGTGTTGAGATTGATGGTTTGACATTATATCAAAGAGCGAATTACTGCTATAATGATGCTAGATTAACGTACAAACTAACTAGTTTCAATAATGATTTGCTAATGAATTTACTTATTGTAATTAGTAGAATTGCTAGAATGCCAATAGATGATATATCTAGAATGGGTGTATCACAATGGATTAGGAGTTTACTGTATTATGAACACAGAAATAATGGTATTTTAATTCCAAGACGACAAGAACTAGACAATAAATCATCTAATGTAGTGAACGAGGCAGTAATCAAAGATAAAAAATTTCGTGGTGGACTAGTGGTTGAACCAGAAGAAGGAATACACTTTGATGTGACCGTTATGGATTTTGCAAGTCTATACCCTAGTATCATAAAAGTCAAAAACCTATCATATGAAACTGTAAGATGCTCACATGATCAATGTAAAAAAAACACAATACCACAAACAAACCACTGGGTTTGCACTAAAAAGAATGGACTGACTTCTGTCCTAATTGGCTCATTGCGTGACTTGAGAGTAAACTACTACAAAAATATGGCAAAAAAAGATACACTTACTGTAGAAGAAAAACAGCTTTTCACTGTTGTCAGTCAAGCGCTTAAAGTCATACTCAATGCAAGCTACGGAGTTATGGGTGCAGAGATTTTCCCTTTGTATTTTTTACCAGCGGCGGAAGCAACAACTGCTACTGGTAGGCACATTATCCTAAGCACTATTGAAAAATGTAAGCAATCTGGCATTGGTGTCCTATATGGCGATACTGATTCACTATTTGTAAAGAAACCTACACCAGAACAGGTTGAGAACATAATTGCTAAGGCAAAATCGGAACATAATGTTGAATTAGAAATTGAGAAGGAGTACAGATATGTTGTTTTAAGCGGTAGAAAGAAGAATTATCTCGGAGTTACAAAACAGGGTAAAGTTGATGTTAAGGGACTAACAGGGAAAAAATCGCACACACCACCATTCATCAAAGCATTATTTTATGAATTACTTGACATCCTAGCTGAAATTAAAACGGTTGACGATTTTGAAAGAGCAAAAAATAAAATTTCTGACAAGATTTCTCAATGTGCAAGAAAAGTACAAGCTAAAGAAATACCATTAAATGATCTTGCATTTAATGTCATGTTAAGCAAGGCTCCAGCTGAATATACAAAAACTATACCACAACATATTCGTGCAGCAAAACAATTGGAATCGATTAGAGAGATAAAAAAAGGTGACATAATATCGTATGTCAAAATATTAAACAAGCCTGGAGTGAAGCCAATTGAAATAGCTAAAACAAGTGAAATTGACTCATCAAAATATATGGAATTTATGGAAAGTACACTAGATCAACTAACATCGTCAATGGACCTAGATTTTGATGTAATGCTGGGAAAACCAAAGCAAACTGGATTAGAACAATTCTTTTGGAATTAACAAAATGGAATTAGACGAAACAACAATGGGGATTATTGGAATTCTAGCTGGTATCTTGATTTTATCAGGTTGGGTTCCACAAATAATGAGAGGATATCGAACCAAAAAACTAAATGATGTTTCATCATATCTGATGATCCTAATTTTCGCTGGTGCAGTTTTATGGTTGATTTATGGAATTGCTTTAGATGATGTTTACATAATGGGTGTCAATTTAGCTGCAATGGTTTTAACGATGATTGTGTTATCTATGAAATTAAAATATGAGAGGCTTGCACAGACATCAGGCGAGTAATCAGAATGAACACAAAAAGACATTATTGTAATAAATGTGGATTGAAAAATAACAAATGCAAATGTGAAAAATTGAAATGACAGAAAAACCTAAAGATGTTGAAAAATATTTTGAAAACTCAAAATGTAAAATATGTGGAGTTGTAGTCCAACCACACTTTCAGGGAAATACCAAAGTTCCAAAAGAAGAACATTTAGCTAAAGAGCACAGTGATTTAGAATGAAAGCAAGATGGGTTATTGTAGGATTGACTCTTTTGCCACTTGCAGGTTTAGTTATGTATCTAACTGGAATCTGATTATTTCCAGATAGCTGCATCATCATGCTTGTAAATTTCTACATTAATTTGGATAAGGAGTTTCTGCTTTAATTTTTCTAACTAGTGCAAATAGGATGATCAATGCAATTAAGGATCGTGTTGGTAAGAGTCGCGTTTTCAAGATCAGCTCCTGTAAGTATTGCCCCTGTAAGAACTGCGTTTGTTAAGTCAGATCCTGTTAGTATTGCATTTGATAGATTTGCATCAACTAAAAGAGCATTTCTTAAATTAGCGTTTGTTAGGACAGATCCCGTTAGTGTTGTTTCTGTCAGGTTCTTGCCAGACAAGTCAACTCCTGTTAGTATTGTTCCTGTCAGGTCCTTGCCAGATAGATCAGTATAGGATAAATTTGTTTGAGTGAAGTCTACATTGGAAATCTTTGTAGTATTGAAATTAGACCATCTAAAATCTGAATTACTTAAATTAATATATTCAAAATTTAGTCCACTTAAATCCTGAAACTTTAATTCTATTGTTGGCATTTCAGGATGATCAACACTCCAATTAAGCACGTTGATAAGAGTAATGGCAGTTGTAGGCTGAACGCACTTAATGAAACCTGACTTATTCATGATTGGCATTAATTCTGGCTTACAAACAATATTTTTGTGGGTAACGCCATTTTGATATTGTTTCAAAGGTGAAGGAATATTCTTTGGATAAATTTTGTAAATACTTCCATCTCCAATTACAACAACATACATTGCACCGTTATGAAATTTAATATCAGTTATTCCTTGAAAATTTTCGGCAAAAATAATTTCGTTTATTTTACTACTATAATCTAATACACGGTCTGATAACTCTGGATTAGAAAAGATAAATCCTGTTCTATCTGCATTTAAGTGAAATTTGTAGATTATACCATTCGTATAGCCGCCAACA
>ENA-UPTF01001085-UPTF01001085.1-marine-metagenome-genome-assembly--contig:-NODE-1085-length-17724-cov-3.595625_pt1 | contig 17724 bp, 14 predicted proteins | sample MGYA00238166_ERZ767019 | MGnify/ENA primary metagenome ERZ767019 (study PRJEB28930, sample SAMN06266391) | marine metagenome | isolation source: Sea water from 250 m depth | place: Atlantic Ocean...
CACTGATAACGTCGTCTGAGTTAGAACAGCCACCTCAGCACCGCTAGTCAAGTCGGGTATCTCACTATCATCACCATCATCCACAAGGGTCATGGGAACCTGACCCATAGTACCTATTACTTCCTGGTGGCCCTTATGACCCACTAAAAGTACTTGTTTTCCCTCTTTGTAATACTTCTTTGCCTCATTATGCACTCTGGTAACCAAAGGACAGACGGCATCGATCACATTCAATTTCCTGGATTGAGCAGCTTTAAAATCCTCTGGAGGCGATCCATGGGCGGAGAACACTACGGTCGAGCCCTCAGGGATTTCACTGACATCTTCGACGGTAATTGCACCCTTCTCCTCAAGCTCAGCTACCACATATGGGTTATGAACAATTTGATGTTTGACATAGACTGGAGGTCCATATTTCTTTAAGCACAATTCCACAACATCTATGGCACGGACCACACCGGCGCAAAACCCTCGAGGGGAACTTAAAATCACTTCTAACAAAATTCACTCTCTAAATGTCAGTCTAATTCCCAACCACGCAAACAGAATCATCGTGACCTAGCCTATTTCCTTGAAGAGGTAGTAATCAAATCCAAATATTTATAGCCGGAACCCGTATTTAATAAAACGATTGTTTCATCCGGATTTAGGAATCCATCAGCCAATAATCGTTTGAGGCCGACCAAAGTTGCCGCACCTTCAGGGCAAGCGATGATACCCTCAGCGGTAGCTATCTCATACATTGCATCAACCATAGAAGGATCATCAACTGCCAAAGCCGTTCCGCCTGTTTGCCGCAATACATCGAGTATCAAATAATCAGCAAATGGATGGGGTACCCTCAAGCCGTCCGCTAATGTTGCTGCATTCTGCCAAGCCTCAGAATCAGTCTTACCTTCTTTAAATGCTTTCACGATAGGCTGACAACCCTCAGGCTGAACAGCGATAAATTTAGGTTGCTTACCTTCTATCCATCCCAACTCCGCCAATTCTTGAAACGCTTTGTACATGCCAAGAATACCAGTCCCCCCACCTGTAGGGTAAATTATTGCATCCGGAGTTTTCCATCCAAGCTGCTGGGCTATCTCCAAACCCATAGTCTTCTTGCCCTCTGCTCTATATGGCTCCTTGAGAGTAGATAGATCGAAGAGATTTTCCGCCTCTGCAATACCGACCGCGATGCGCCCTGCATCGCTGATCAAACCATCAACCAAATTGAGTTCTGAACCAGACATCACTGATTCTTTCTGATTAGATTGAGGAGCATCCTGGGGCATAAAAACTTTTACAGGGAGTCCTGCTCGAGCACAATAGGTAGCAGCTGCCCCTGCTGCGTTACCAGCAGACGGCATTGTAAAACCAGTAACACCCAACTCCTGAGCTTTCGATACAGCGGCTGCAATTCCTCGAGCTTTAAATGTGCCGGTCGGATTCAACCCTTCTTCTTTGATGAAAAGACTCTTAAGACCCAGTTTATTAGCTAGGTTCCCTACTTCCAGTAAAGGGGTCCCACCTTCACCCAAAGTGAGGATATTATCTGGATTCAAAACAGGTAATAATTCCGAAAATCTCCACATGTCGCCGCGTCGACCATCATATATATTTCGATCTACCTCTTTTGATATACGACCTAAATCGTATCTTGCATAGAGCACTTTCCCACAGCATGGGCTGATTTTTTGTAGCTCCTGGTGTGGGAAATCTTTTCCACATTGAGTACATTCTAAATGATCTAAATAACTAAACATCTATTGACTAGCCTCCGAAAATCTCACTACTCTTAATTATTGCCAACCTAGTCCCATCTTACCTCATATACAATTATTTTGTAGACCAAGATATAAATGTAGGTTTTGATATAACTTAACTTTTTCCGACCGTAGCGCTATGCTATAATCTGGATGCTTTGGAGGTGCTACTACATGTCCGGATACCAATACATATTATTAGATAAGGACCCAAAAGAACACATTGCAACATTGACTTTAAATCGCCCGGATCGTCGTAACGCTTTAAACGACGTTATGCAAGACGAGATTGGTGACGCAATTGAAGAAGTGGAATCTGACAACTCTATGAGAGTCATGGTAGTAACGGGATCAGGGAGAGTATTCTGTGCGGGTGGCGACCTAGACCAGCTCCAAGGTGGCAGCCAGTCAGCTGGTTGGGTTTCCGAAAATACAGATGACATCCGCCGAGCGTTTCAACGCACCCAACGGTTCATGCTCGGTTTGCAGAGGATGGAGAAACCTGTCATAGCTATGTTGAACGGGGCCGCGGTCGGAGCTGGCTTCGACTTAGCTTGCGGTTGCGATATTAGGATCGGGACACCCCGCTCTCGGTTCATGGTTGCTTACATCCGTATCGGACTATTTCCGGGATTCGGAGGAACCTGGTTATATCCAAGAGCTTTAGGCAGTATCGGAAAAGCTGCCGAGCTATTGTTCACTGGAGATTTCTTAGAAGCTGATGATGCACACCGGTTGGGTTTTCTAAACCATTTAGTTTCGGAAGAAGAACTCGAAAGTACAACTATGGAAATGGCCAAGAAAATTGCAGCTGGACCACCAATAGCTATCCGGTTATCTAAGCTAATGTTATATAAAGGTTTGGAATTCGACCTTGAAACGGCGATGAAAATGGCTGCAGCAGCCGAAACCATCACGTTGACCTCAGCCGACCACGGAGAAGGTACTGCGGCATTTAGAGAATCCAGAACACCGGTGTTTGAGGATAGATAATGCGCCCTGTTATCGATGAATTGAGGATATTTACTGGTAACGCCCATCCTAAGCTGGCTCAGGATGTATGTACTTACCTAGACATACCTCTTGGGCAGGCCGAAGTGTTTAAATTTGCGAACGACAACACTTTCGTTCGTATACTGGAAAACGTTAGGCAACGCGATGTATTCATCATTCAACCTATATGCTACCCCGTAAATGACAATCTCATGGAATTGTTAATAGCCATAGACGCATGCAAACGAGCCTCAGCAGGCCGGATTACAGCGGTCGTACCCTATTATGGTTACGGAAGAACTGATAAGAAGGACCAGCCCAGAGTCCCTATCACAGCTCGATTAGTAGCAGATCTCTTAACTGCCGCGGGCGCCGATAGACTGCTGACTGTAGATTTACATGCTGGGCAAATACAAGGCTTTTTCAACATACCGGTAGACGAACTAACCGCATTACCTATATTGATTGATTACTTCAAAGCAAAAGAAATTACTGATATGGCGGTGGTCGCGGTCGACATCGGAATAAGCAAACGCGCCAGAGACGTCGCGGAAAATTTGGACGCTCCACTAGCAATAATAGAAAAACGACGTGTCGGCAACAACGACAGATCCGAGACCCTTAACGTAATAGGAGATGTTAGCGGTAAAGTCGCGTTAACCTTTGATGATGAAATTCTTACGGGAGGGACCGTCATACACGCTGCTGATGCTCTTGTGCAACAAGGAGTGACCGAAGTTTTCTGCTGTGCCACCCATCCAGTGTTTTCGAAAGAAGCACCGGAACTTCTATCAAAAAGTCGATTCCGGGAAGTAGTAGTAACTGACACGGTCCCACTAGCACAAGAACAAATCAACGGAAAAATAAAAGTTCTTTCCGTCGCCCCTCTATTAGGAGAAGCCATATACCGGATCCATAAGGGCCTATCAGTTGGAGAGTTGTTCACCAGCTAAATATCTTGTAAGAGGATTTAGCATAATAGAGTCCTCCAATTTAAATAAACCCTGAGAAACTCCAGCTCCGCTCAAAATGGAGAGAACAATGGGTGATTGGTTTGAGAAACACACCATAGGCAACCTCGTTCAGGATGCGGCAAACCGATTTGATTCTAGGGAAGCTCTCGTATTCAATGATGAACGTTGGACTTTCAAAGAATTTCAGGAAGATGTCTCACGAGCAGCCAAAGCCTTAATTTCCGTTGGTATCAAACCAGGGGAAAAAATAACTCTCTGGATGCCAAACTGCCCTGAGTGGTTGCATATCTTTTTCGCCGCAGCGCAAATAGGAGCTATTCTCGTTCCCATCAACACACGGCTTCGCACATCAGATTTACAATACGTCCTACAACAATCAGACTCAACAACTTTAATTACTAAGGACCATTCGGGTCCGGTAAATTATTTAAATATGGTAACCGAAATTTATCCCGAAATTTTACAAAACAATCCTCAGGAGCAGCTCAGCGAATCTTTCCCTGAATTAAAGAGAATAATCATACTAGGACGAGAACAAACCCAGGGCACCCTAGATTATCAGGATATGATTTCTCAATCAGCCAGCATATCTGACCAAGAACTGCTCAAACGACTAGATTCTGTGAGCCCTGACGATACTGCTTTGCTCATGTATACATCTGGGACAACCGGATTTCCAAAGGGCGTGATGCACAACCACAATATTTTACGAGTCACAACAGACTCCATCAATCGCATGGGCATGACTCCTAACGACATTGTATTAATGTACTTACCGCTTTTTCACGCTTTTGGATTATACGAAGGAGCATTAATGTTTATTCAAGCAGGATCCAAAATGATCCTTACAGAAATGTTTGATCCTGAGCAAGCTCTAAGATTAATAGAACAAGAAAAAATTACCATGCTTCACGGATTTGACACCCACTTTTATGATCTGACCAACCATCCAAACTGCTCAACAACGAACCGAAGTAGTCTACGGACAGGTTTATTCGCTTCTGGCATGGCAAGTAGTGTACCAGTCGCTGAGCAAGCTCAGCGATTATTATGTCCAACAATTACTGGCTGGGGCATGACAGAATGTGGAGTAGGTGTAGGGATGTCTTTTTTGGATTCCCCATTTGAAGACCGTTGTGCAGGTTCAGGATACCCTCTTCCCGGATATGAGTTCAAAGTAATAAACCCTGAGACTGGACTCTCTGTACCCCCAAATAGCCAGGGTGAACTTTGTGTCCGTGGCTATGCAATCATGGAAGGTTATTACAAAAAGCCTCAAGAGACGGCTGAAGCAGTTGACCAAAATGGATGGCTCCACACCGGAGACGTCGCAACGCTGAGAGAGGATGGATATCTAAGATTTTTTGGGAGATACAAGGACATGCTAAAGGTAGGCGGAGAAAATGTTGACCCAATCGAAGTAGAAGCATTTTTGATTAACCATCCGTCTATCAAACAGGTCCAGATTGTAGGAGTTCCAGATCCACGACTAAGCGAAACTCCCTGTGCCTGTGTCATCTTAGAGGAAGGACATCAATTGAACCAAATTGACATTGACTCGTTTTGCAGAGGGAAACTCGCAAGTTTCAAAATACCCAATAACGTATTAATCCTACAAGATTTTCCAATGACTTCCAGTGGTAAGATACAGAAATTCGTACTCAGGGAGATAGCACAAGAACATATCAGCAGTCTTAACTATTAATACTAAGCTTCACTTTGGGATTGAACCGGACTGATTCACGATGAAAGCATAGATAGGTATAATTACAGAAACACACGGGCACAATTAAGTTTTAACATACCCTTTCAGTCAATATATTGAACCCATGGAGTTTGATAATTTATGTATGATCTATTAATCAAAAACGGACAAGTAGTGGATCCTGATTCAGGTATTAACGCGATAAACGACATCGCTATCACTAACGGACTAATATCCCAGGTCGCTCCTGACATACCAGTTACCGAAGCAACACAGGTCATTGACGTTAAAGGGAAAATCGTCACTCCAGGGTTAATAGATTTACACACACACGTTTATTCGGGGGTTAATGGGAACGGTGTCCAAGCAGATATTGGGGGAGTGCATGCTGGTGTTACCACCATGGTAGACGCCGGAAGCTCTGGGTGTGATACGTATGGAGGGTTCCCGCAACACATCATTCCAAATAACAATACCGAAATCATACCCTTTTTGCACATTTGTCGTACAGGGCTTGCAACCACTCCAGACATCTTTAGCCCGGCAAGCATCGATTTGGATAAAACTATTCAAACCGTAGAAGAAAGTAAAGGCGTAATACGTGGTATTAAAGCCCGAATGGTTTCTCCTGCCCTAGAAATAATGGGCATGGAAATGCCGCGAATGGCGAAACGTGCGGCAAAAGAAGCTGGCGTTAAGCTGATGGTACATATCGGAGATACAGAAAAAAGGTACGATGAAAATGTGATTAGAGAATTGCTTCCCATATTAGAAGAAGGGGATATCGTAACACATCTTTTTACAGCCAATCCGGGTGGAATTATCAACTCAGATGGAAAATTAGTGCCGGAAGCTAAAGAAGCAAAAGACCGAGGCGTTTGGTTGGATACAGCTCACGGTAGAGCCAATTTTAGTTTCGATATCGGCCAAAAAGTATTGGATCAAGGCTTAACCCCTCATTGCATTAGCACAGATTTAACACTGCCAGGTAGATTACGCACCGTTCACAGCATGACTGAGATGATGACGAGATTCCTGGCAATGGGATTCACCCTTGAACAAGTAGTCGAACAATGCACGATCAATCCCGCTAAGTCCATTGGCGAAGACGCTAGGCTTGGCAGTCTATCCCCCGGCAAGCAAGCAGACGTATCTATACTCGAACTGAAAGAGGGCAAATGGCTGCTTTACGACGTTATAGGAGGGACCAGGCAGACAGATCTAGCAGTTATACCTATCTTATCTGTCAAAAAAGGAAAGGTTTTTGAATCCGGATGGGGGCCCAGAACCTGGGGTTGGGAACCAGATCAAGCCTAGCTGATAAAGTCAAAGACAACGCACTCATGGGTTTTACGAGGGAATTTCACGTTTAAACCTAATGGACTTCAATGCTACTCGTTTACATTTTAACAACATCATCTTTAGAACTAAGCGTAATGAACCTTTCCTTCGGATATTGCCTTCAATAAGGGGGGCAAGTTGCCTGTTGCCACCGATTAAAGGACCAACCCAGTTCCTTAACTGCTTAAATGTAGGAGATCCATTGTATTGAGCTGGGAATAATGATCCCATGGGTCCATGCGTCTTTTCCCCCGGCAGGCGAATCATGATAGTCCCTCCAGCCTCTTGAACGGCAAGAGCACCCGCCAACATATCCCACATCCTTGGCGCGCCTATTACCGCATACTGCAGTACCCCGCAAGCTGTCATGGCTAACTCATAAGCGATACTTCCGGTAGTCCGAAGTTCACCTGGACTACCTTTAATGTTTTTGGAAAATCGCATGTTTTGCACAAAATATCCCGGCAAGCCAATCAATCGATTAGCCACTGGTGTGGCTGTTTCATACACGGAAACTACCTTATCATCCGCGTAACAACCTCCCCCTCTATGGCAATGAAGAACAAATCCTCCGCGAGAATTGGGCCACGGAATATAGAGGGCTGCAATTAGCGGCCAGCCCTTATAAATAAGACCTATGGAAGAAGCAAAAACTGGCAACCCGTTTATAAAATTAGTGGTTCCATCTAGTGGGTCTAACACCCACAGGAAATCCGGCACCTGAGCATCATTGGCAGAGTCACTAGAATCCTCTTCTCCCAAAATACCGTGCTCTGGGAATTTGTTTGATATTTCGTTTATCAAGTAATCCTGTGTTGCTTTGTCAGCTGACGTAACCGGATCTCTCTGGTTTTTGTCCTTATACTCAACATCCAAACTGTCAGACCGATCTCCCGAAAAATATTCCATTAAGACCGATCCCGCTCCCCAGGCCAGGGACACTGCAAAATCCTCCAGCTCTGTTCGTAGGACATGATCAACATCAACAGCCATACTTTCCTCTTTAATCATCAAAAGTACTTCAAGCGAAAATCAGTATAGCATGTGATTTAAAAACCACTGTAAGATTAATATATTTTATGTGGTAATAAACTCCATTTCACCATATCTATCATTTTGAATAGCAAATACTATGAAAAATGATTAGAATGAACATTAGATTCAGCAGGACAACCCAAGATTATAAGGAGAAGCCAAAAATTTAATGGATTTAGAAATTAAGGGTAAAGTTGCCATAATCGGGGGCGCAAGCAAAGGACTCGGAAGAGCATGCGCAGATGTTTTGGCAGAAGAAGGGGCACGGATTACTATATGTAGCCGTACCAAAGAAGATCTCGAACAAGCCGCCGCAGAAATTAGGGATACATATGACGCCGAAGTTATGGTGTTCGCTGGGGATCTAGATAAAAACGAAGTAATCCAAGATTTGATCAATCAAACTGTAAGCCATTACGGTCAATTGGATATCATGGTCAATAATTCCGGAGGGCCCCCTCTAGCCCGGTCTGTAAACGCCACTGAAGAGCAGTGGGAAACAGCTGTCCAAAGATCTTTGTTCTTCTTTGCTCGTATGTCCAGAGAGGCAATCCCGCATCTTAAAACACAAGGCACAGGGCGTATCGTAAATATTCTGGCCAGTACAGTTTATCAACCCATACCAAACCTAGCGCTTTCAGGAGCTACTAGAATGGGCGTCGTGGCATTTGCGAAAAGCTTAGCAGACGAAGTTGGGAGAGACGGTATATTAGTAAACAATGTTTGCCCCGGATCCATCCTATCAGAGAGGATGCTTTCAAATGTTACTTCACGGGCTCAGGAACTTAACATATCTGTTGAAGAAGCCCTGGAGCAGCGAGCGGTCGAAACAGCAGTCGGACGTATTGGAGAGCCGCGAGAGCTGGCAAATTTGGTTGCATTCCTATCATCCAGTAAATCAAGTTATGTTACCGGCACAACCATCTTAGTTGACGGAGGACTTGTAAGATCAGTCCTCTAACTTAAAAAAGGCTTATTAGAGGGGAGGGATTCTAAGTTAATTTAAGGGCGGACACTTCCCCTCTAAAACCCCAAAAATGTCTATGACAAGAAAAAATAATTTACCATCAGAACCAACTGATGCTTTAGGTTTCGTAACTAGAGGGAATGCCTATAGTCGTAACGGGGCGTACGAGAAAGCGATAGATTCTTATACAAAAGCGGTCGAATTACAGGATGATCTAGCGGACGCATATTTCAACAGAGGAGTTTCTTACTACGAATTGGGGGAATTCCAACTGGCAATATCAGATTTAAGCAGAGCTATAGATATTAATCCTTACGACGACAATTATTACGGGCGTCGTTCTCTAGCTTATATTTTCGCAGATGAACCGGATCTAGCTCAAGCAGATCAAGACAGATGCGAAGAACTTCGTAATTAGCTTAATAATTAACTATCTTTGCTAAACCACGGGTTTAAAATAAGGAATACTTATCTGGTTATTAGCCTGAACAAAAGTCACTTCCACATCCATCCCTATACTAACATCCGTGGGTTGGCAATCAATTATGTTAGTGAACATCCGAACTCCCTCGTCCAACTCCACCAGTGCTAATACGTATGGTACATCTTCAGCAAACCCAGGGGTTCTATTTTGATAGGTAACTGTAAAGGACCACACAGTGCCTCTACCAGTAGCGGGATACCATTTGATATCATTCGACCAGCAATTAGCACAAATGCCGCGAGGATAAAATTGAAACTCTGAACAATTATCACATTTTTGTATAACCAAACGCCCCAAGCGACATGAGTCCCAATATGGTTTGCTTTCCCCTGAGACGGTAGGCAAAGGCTTATTCCAATCAGCCATGTACTAATCCCTCCCTAATATGGCAGTACCACCACTGTGCCGTGAACCCAGAGCTCCTCCTGTACCATGACAGAGAGCTACCTGGCAATTTTCAACTTGCCTAGGCGTTCCTGTAAACTCATGCCTTAATTGGCGGGTCGCTTCCAACAATAGAAAAATCCCTCTCATTCCTGGATGATTTGAAGAAAGCCCTCCGCCATCTGTATTAATTGGCAACTCACCACCAACCTTAAGTCTCCCACCAGAAACAAAATCTCCACCTTCTCCCTTTTTGCAAAACCCGAGGTCCTCCAGCGTCTCTAGCACCGTGATAGTAAACGAGTCATATATCATAGCCATATCTATATCTTTATGGGTAACACCAGCCATAGCAAATGCAGGCTCATGACTTTGTTTTGCTGCTATGTATATCAGATCCCGTTTTCCTGCCCCTTGATGGGCCAATGCCTCGCCTACTCCCAGCACCCACACCGGCCTTTGCCGGCAATTCCGAGCTAATTCCGGTGAAGCTACCACCACGGCACCACCACCATCACTGATCAGGCAGCAATCTAGTAGATGAAGAGGTGAAGAGATAACTCTAGCGTTGACCACAGAATCGACCGTAATCGGATCTCTAAACATGGCTTCAGGATTCATGGACGCGTGATGCCTAATTGCAACTGCGATTTCAGCTAACTGCTCCGAAGTGGTCCCATATTGGTGCATGTGACGTTGGGCAATCATGGCATAAAGACCTACCGTTGTAAGCCCATAAAGCTCTTCAAAGCTGTCTGGAGCGGGATCTAGTCTCGGGTGGCCGAACCTGGCAACGCCTCCGGTCCCGACAGAAACACCACCGGATCTCGCTAAACTACTGTAAGTAATTACAGCGCAATTAATTCTACCAGCTGCTATAGCAGTCAACGCATGTGACAAGTGGAATTCAAAAGAACCGCCCCCCACCGTAGTGTTATCCACGTATTTAGGATACATATTCAAGTAATCGGCTAGATTTAGGCCACTGTTGCGAATACTACTAGAAGCTGTAAACAATCCTTCAACATCATTCTTAGTAAGCCCTGCATCTTCAAGTGCCTTTATCACGCTCTCCCCTTGAATCTGCAATTCACTCTTGTCAGGAGCATAACGTGTAACATGCTCGTGAATGCCAACGATCGCTGCACCATGCTTCAGATCTACCATTAATCTGAATCCCCCTTATGAAAGGTGTTATCAACTTGTACCAGAATCCGTCTTGAACCGAAAACATTATATATGTTAGGAATGATTTCTAAGAGCACTAGAAATATACTTTTAATCAGCCACCATAATTCAGATTGTGATCCCTCATCAGGATCGCGTTCTCTTCTCTACGTACTCCTGCTTCCACCACTTCTCCAACAAACAATGTATGATCACCAATAGCGACTTCACCAACAACTTTACATTCCCACCAAGCGGGAGCATTCAACAATAAAGGACAACCTGTTTCGGTCCCCAGCTCGAATTGCTCACCCCCAATACTATCGCCCTCTCTTTCCTGGGTTTTAAAGAATGTGAAGGCAGTATTAATCTGTTCACCACTGATCACATTGACAGCGAAAACATTAGTATCCTTTACGAATTGATGAGTTTTCGAATCTGCCTTCACTCCGACTGCAACTAGAGGTGGATTAAATGAAGTCTGGGTAACCCAGTTGACGGTAGCAGCATCGACCTCATCACTTGAGTTACTTTTAGTAGTCAATACATACATACCGTAAGGAATCATCCTTAAAGCTGTCTTTTTGGCATCTTCATTCATAGCAGGTCCTCCTATTTTGATACTACGGATTCTGAACTCACTAATTCGGTATTATGGAGCAACCTTTTATTGAAGACAAGTAAATTGTGACAACCTAAGAAATCTACGATGACATAACTTCGTTAACCACAAAAACTTGACCTCCTAATCATTTTACTGGCCACGTTTTACCTTTAATCCATGGAAAGCATTAGAAAATATATCCTCCAACTGAGATAAATGATCATAATTAGTCAGGTTAACATGAAGTGGTGTAATGGATATCCTATTATTCTTTATAGCCCAGATATCCGTACCTTCTGGATTATCCCCGGCTATGGGCCTGTTCCTCGATATACGGTACTTCATGGCATCACCCACACCTTCTTCCCTAACGGATTCTCCGTATGACCTACCTCCCAACCTGGTTATTTGGATGCCACTGATATCTTCCAACGTCACACTAGGTACATTAACATTCAGAAATATTGATTCAGGGACATTCTTATCACAGAATATTTCTGAAATCACTTGTAAAAATGCTGCAGCCACTTCGAATCTCGGGTTTTGAACTGATGCAACGGAAATTGCCACTGTGGGTATACCCCGTAGAAATCCTTGTAACGCAGCCCCCACAGTCCCAGAGACCATGATATCCGCACCGACATTGGACCCTCGGTTAATCCCTGATACCACTAAATCTATGGAGTCTACAAATTTTTCCAACGCTAATATACAGCTATCCGCAGGAGTCCCTTGCACTGATATCGCAGTAATCTGATGTTCCAAAACCTTGTCGGTAGCGATTAATTTCTCCGTACTAACTGGAGTCGCAACTATAGCATCATGCAACGTCAAGGAAGATCCAACCCCACTCTGCTCTTCACTCGGAGCCACTATGTACAATTGACCTGCCTCAGCTAAAGCGTTAGCAGCGGCCAATAATCCTGGGGCATATATACCATCGTCGTTAGTTAAAAGTATTTTCAGAATATCATCTCACACTACAAGTTATTTATGGCATTCAATCACAGCGCCACAGAAACAATATATATCAGCATACAAGGATACACCCTCTCCTCCTGGAGAGGGTGTATCAAATATCGAAATTTCTATGGCCAGACCCGTTGCTAATTAGTGGTGCGATACTCCAGTCGCATGAAGCAAAGCATGTTTAACCTCGATTGGTGCGATATTTCTTCTAAAGTCTGCCGATGCATAGACATCCCCTAATATATCGTCTCCAAGATCATCATACATATGGTTAACTGCATTTGTAATATTCTCTGAAGTTAATTCTTTCCCAATGAGAGCATTTTCGACTGAAGTAGTTCGAATAGGCTTGGGGACCAAGCCACCCACTGCAACTCTGGCTGCAGTACATCTGTTATCCTCCACAGTCACTATTACAGCCCCGCCAATCACCGCATAAAATGAGGCTGGATGAGCCATCTTGGCATATTCGCCGACCTCTCCATGTATTTCAACTGCCCCATGTTCATGACCATGGTCATCATGATGGCCGTGGTCATGTCCACCATGTTCCTCATGCCTGTGTCCAGACAATACGGGGGCATGGATACTCGTAATAATTTCACCGTCATCAAGAACTGTGGAGAAGGGTCCCTCAATAAAATCACCTACTTCCACGGTACGAGACCCATCAGCACCCTGAATGTGAATGGTAGCACCCAAAGCAGTTAATACCGTCGCCCAATCTGAAGCGGGGTCGGCATGGGCTAAATTTCCGCCAATAGTACCGCGATTCCTTACCTGTGGATCTCCAATTCCATTGGCTACCATCGTCATTAACGGATTAGAGTGACTCACATCAGAGGAAGTCGCTATCTCATAGTGAGTAGTCAAAGGCCCTATCTCTAACATACCGTTATTCAGCCGGATTCCCTTTAGACCGGAAATACCGCTGATATCCACCAAAAGAGACGGTTGCGACAATCGCAACTTCATCATTGGTATAAGGCTATGTCCACCGGCCAATAATTTAGAATCGGGAGTTGAGCCCAGCAGCCTTATAGCGTCAGTTAGAGAATTAACTTTTTGATAATCAAATTCTGCTGAATACATATGACTACCTCCTACGATTGGTGGTGAATCGCTCGCCAGATTTTTTCAGGACTTAGCGGCATATTCAATTTGGTTACACCCAGAGGCCTGAGCGCATCTAACACAGCATTATAAACTGTGATGGTAGATGCTATTGTACCGGTCTCACCAATGCCTTTAACCCCAAGAGGGTTATGGGGAGACGGAGTAACAGTGGAAAGCACTTCTATATCGGGCAATTGATGAGCATGAGGCAACGGATAATCCATCATAGAACCAGTTAATAATTGACCATTATTATCATACATCGCTCCTTCCCAAAGCGCCTGCCCGACCCCCTGGGCAACTCCACCGTGCACCTGTCCTTCGACAATCATAGGGTTAATTTGCGGACCGCAGTCGTCGACCGCTACATATCGGACAAGATCTATATGCCCGTTATCTGGATCAACGGTAACTACAGCTATATGAGTCCCAAACGGGTAACTGAAATTCGGAGGGTCATAATAAGTGGTGGCTTCTAAACCGGGTTCTATTCCTTCCGGCATATTCCAAGCAACATTGGCCATTAACGCAACATCCTGGATAGTCTTACTCTGGTCAGGAGTTCCCCGAACGAAGAATTTACCATCCTCATATTCAATATCGGCTTCTGCTGCCTCGAGCAGATGAGCCGCTATCGTCTTGGCTTTGTCACGAATCTTTCTAGTACTTAAAACGACAGCCCCGCCTCCTACAACCGTAGTCCTACTGCCGTATGTTCCCCAACCCATCGGAGTATTATCGGTGTCACCATGTATCACTTCGATATCATCCACTGGGACTCCGATCTCGTCAGACACAATCTGCGCAAATGTTGTCTCCTCCCCTTGACCATGTGGAGAGGTCCCGACAAAAACATTTACTTTACCCGTAGCATAAAACCGCACTGTGGCACTTTCCCATAAACCACCGCCGAAACCAACCGCACCAGCTACTTGGGAAGGCCCAAGCCCGCACAATTCGCAATAACAGGTCACACCTATTCCCATATACCTCCCATGTTCCAATTCGTGTGCCTGTTGATTCCTCAATCCTTGATAATCAACGTGTCCCAGCGCAACATCAAGAGTCTTTTCATAATCTCCGCTATCATAAGTCAGGCCTATCGCGACATCGTGCCCATCTTCAAACTTTGGGATTAAGTTTTTACGGCGTATATCAACGGGATCGATATCCAGTTCCCTAGCTAACATTTCAATCAGTCTATCCAACAAAAACGTAGCTTCCGGCCGTCCCGCACCTCTATATGCTTCGACTGGAGTCGTATTAGTAAATACCCCGTATATATCCGCTTTAATATTTGGAATATCATATGGCCCAGAATACATTAATCCATGTAAAATAGTCGGTATCCCCGGACCTGCTGTAGATAAATATGCACCCATGCCCGCATATACCAAGCCTCGAACTCCAGTAATCTTCCCATCTTTATTAGCAGCCATCTCGACATGCTCAATATGATCTCTACCATGGGTCGTAGACACGTAATTTTCAGTCCGGGTCTCTGTCCATTTCACCGGACGACCTAATTGCATCGAGCAAAACACTGTGATCATTTCCCAAGGGTATAGAGGGATCTTAGCCCCGAACCCTCCTCCAACTTCTGGAGCTATTACCCGGATTTTATGTTCAGGTATATCCGTAACTAAAGAGCATAAAAACCGAGCTATGTGGGGGTTTTGAGTACTATTCCACAAAGTTAATTCCCCCATGGCCGGAAGATAACTTGCTACTGCCGAACGAGGTTCCATGGCATTAGGAATTAATCTTTGTTGTATTATGGTATCTTTAACTATCACCTCAGCTGTAGCGAAGGCTGCATCCGTATCCCCTCCACTGGCAACCCAGTGAAAAGCTTGATTGTTTGGCGCGTCCTCATGTAACTGAGGTGCACCATCTGCCATGGCATCATCCGAGGTAACAACTGCAGTTAGCGGAGAATAATTCACTTCTATTAATTCAAGGGCATCCTCAGCTTGATACCGATCTTCCGCTACAACAACTGCGACAGCTTCTCCAGAATAGCGAACTGTGTCCTTGGCGATGCTGAGATAATCTACGGTCTTCACATCCGAATCGGGAGGCACCCAAGCACACGGAATCGGATTTAATTTTCCTTCGGTATCAGATCCTGTATAAACAGCTACGACCCCAGGTGCAATCTTTGCCTTTGATGTATCAATATCTACAATGCGTGCATGGGCATGGGGACTTCGCAATATTGCGGCATAGGCCATATTGGTAAGTTTGATATCATCTGTGTAACTGGCTTGCCCAGTTATCAATCGAGGGTCCTCTCTACGACGAATTCCAGATCCAAAAATACGATTAGTCATCGACTATCCTCCCAACGCGTCAGCAGCTGCCATAACCGCTTTCACAATATTATGATAGCCAGTACACCGACAAATATTCCCTTCCAACCCATCTCGTACTTCCGCCGCCGATGGGCGTGGGTTACGTTTCAAAAGTTCTACAGAAGCCATGATCATACCTGAAGTACAGTACCCGCATTGAAGACCATGATTGTTCCAAAAAGCTTCTTGTACTGCATGAAGATTTTGATCTTCAGATAACCCTTCTATAGTAGTAACAGTGCTCCCGTCTACCTGCACTGCCAAACAAGTACATGATTTCACTGTATTACCATCTAGATTGACTACACATGCTCCGCATTGGCTAGTATCACAACCAATCTTAGTACCTGTAAGGCCTAGAGTTTCCCTCAAGAAGTGGACCAATAATGTCCTAGGTTCTACTTCAGCTTCTCGTTCTTGGCCATTCACAGTGACCCGAACTGTGACTCCCATACTCAATCCCTCCTAGGTAAATCTACTAGGAAATCTATATCTGACACGAGAGTGGATCCATTTGGTCGGAGTATATACTTGGCATTCAGGGTAGTCAACGAATCCTATCAGCTTGCATCAGTGGCCATGTTACGACTAATATATTTTTCTAAGGCATCCCTAGATCTACTTAGGAGGATCACTTGTTCGAACTAAACATGTTCCCCGATACTACACAAATTGATAGCAGCGGCACATTGAACATCGGAGGTTGCAACACCTTAGATTTGGCGAATGAGTACGGAACTCCTTTGTATGTGTTCGATGAAGATACAATCAGGAATCGTTGCCGTAGCTTCGTGCAAGAGTTCCAAAAACGTGTGCCCGAGACCCAAGTAGTATATGCATCTAAGGCCTATATCAATCCGGTCTTGGTAAGGATGCTCGCAGAGGAAAGTTTGGGATTAGACGTAGTTTCTGGGGGCGAATTAGCTGTGGCGATTGCAGGTGGTCTATCGCCCACCCAGGTCTATTTCCATGGAAACAACAAAACTCCACAAGAGTTGCGGGAAGCAGTTCAACAAGGTATCGGGAGAATTGTGGTCGATAGTTTCCATGAATTGCAACTACTTGATGAAATATCCGGGGAATTGGGCAAAAAGCAGGAAATATTAGTTCGCGTTTCTCCTGGCATCGATCCTCACACTCACGCGTACACCACAACAGGCATTATTGATTCTAAATTCGGATTTTCAATACAAACTGGTCATGCCGCTATAGCCATACGCGACGCTCTGCAATTACCAAACATCGAACTAAGGGGCCTCCATTTTCATTTAGGCTCTCCTATCTTTGAATTGGAGCCATATCAGGCAGCTACCGACTTAGTCCTACGGTTCGCGGCGGATTTTAGGGAAGAAGGTTGGACTATCCAAGAATTTAGTCCTGGCGGTGGGTTCGCAATAGCCTATACACGAGATAACAAACCTCCTGAAGTGAGTGAATACGCCGAAGCGATAACTTCTACTCTGAAAGCAACTTCTGCAGAACTTAACCTACCCCTTCCCCAATTGATCATAGAACCTGGGAGATCTATTATTGGTCCGTCCGGTGTCGCACTTTACCGAATAGGTGCAATAAAAGAAATTCCAGGAATACGAAAATACGTTAGTGTTGATGGAGGTATGGGTGACAATATCCGCCCAGCCCTTTATCAAGCATTATATGAAGTTTGTTCCGCGGGCAAGATGAACCTAGAAGCAGACGATCTGGTGACCATTGCAGGCAAATACTGCGAATCCGGCGATATATTAGCATCCGATGTGTTATTGCCTTCTGTAACCTCTGGAGATGTGCTAGCTATACCAGCATCAGGTGCATATTGCCCATCAATGGCAAGCAATTACAATTTGAACCCGCGACCTCCGATAGTTCTAGTGAAAGACGGAACT
>ENA-UPTF01001086-UPTF01001086.1-marine-metagenome-genome-assembly--contig:-NODE-1086-length-17701-cov-8.056287_pt1 | contig 17701 bp, 17 predicted proteins | sample MGYA00238166_ERZ767019 | MGnify/ENA primary metagenome ERZ767019 (study PRJEB28930, sample SAMN06266391) | marine metagenome | isolation source: Sea water from 250 m depth | place: Atlantic Ocean...
AGCTGCAATCGATCATGAAAATGCTCGATAATGATATGAGTGATAAAACTAATGATAAAAAAGCAGATGATAATAAGAAACCGGTAAAACTCAGTATGGCAACAGTAAAGTAAGTAGACATTTACATGAAAAAAGCCATCAATAGAACGATTCCTGTAATCCTGCTTGCCGTCCAGCTCATATTTGGGCAGGAAGACTATCAGATGAAGATGGGTGGTTTCACTATCATGAACAGCACGTCAACTTATTCTGAAGGCTGGTGGGACAATGGAATAAACCTGGTTGGATCCTTGGGCCTACCGGTTATTACCAATAGCAGTGGTGGACCCTACAGTTTGGAATCCGGATTCTGGGTTGTAACCCAGGGTTTCTATACGGAACCACCGATTGTAGAACAGTTTGTGATCATGGATGAGCAACTGGAAGTAGGACTGGGCGTGAATCTCATGGCCAAGTTCTCGGATTTCAATGGTATTCTCAGTGCCCAGATATATGTTAATGTCGGCGGTATGGACTCTGCCATGGCCATTCCCATGGTTCGCGGTGATTCCGCCTTTACTGCTTTCATCCCGGATTCGGTGGTGACAATCGAGAATTTCATTGCCAGTGCGGAAGTACTGGATAGTCTCTACTATGTGGCCCAAAGTGATTATATAACTGCACCGGTCCTATTTGGTGAGGATGACCCTACATCCCGAGTGGATGACAGTGCCTATCCAACAGGTTTGCCCATTGAAAAATGGCGCCTGGTATCCTTTCCTGGACAATTAGACAATGGTGCCCTTTCCAGTAAGGACCTTAATACGAAGCATGTTTTTTATTCCCGTGACTGGGATAACAATACCTGGTTCATACCAGATACGCTCTATCTTGGGGAAGCCTATTGGTTTAAGCATCAGTACGATGAAAAAATCGACTTTACGCCCGGTTCTGGTACATCGCTGCCGCTGGAAACCTATGCTATGGAATTAAACCCCGGCTGGAATTTTGTAGGTAATCCATTTTTTATTACTGTACCGATCAATCTTGACCAGGGTGACTTTTATGGTCCGATCACCTACGGTATTGGTTCCCACCAATTCCAGAGCGGTTGGAGTGAAGTGGTTACCGAGATGCACCCCTGGGGCGGCTACCTGATTAATAATAATACGGACACAGTGCAAGTGATTGACCTGGTGCCGACAGCGTTAGAAGTGGCTGATAATTCTGGTCTGAGACGAGTAACGACAGGTCCGCCACCCCGTACGGCAGTAAATTCTTGGCGCTTGCGGATCGATGCGGATTCAGAGCATTATTTTGACCATAACAACTATATTGGCCGGGATTTTCGGTCTACTGAAGGACTGGATCGCGGCGATCTATACGAGCCACCCATGATCGATGGACACCTTGCTGTAGGTCTGTCTCCAGAATCTGATGGCGGTTATTATCATACTACCGATATCCGGTCAATCAATGAGGTAAATGGTGTCTGGGATATCCGTGTTGCATCATTGGATAAGGATGGCCCGGTGGATATTCAGATCCATGCCATTAATGAACCGCAGGAAAATATTATCGTTGCCCTGGTGGATCTGCAAAAAAAGGTGGCTTATCGTGATATTATGGAAACAGGACTCCGCATTGCAGAAAAAGCTACCGTTGGCTATGATTTGAAAATAGTGGTAGGTGACTCTGAATTTGTGGAAAACGAGATCCAGCGTATCCTGAATGGAATGCCCACGGAATATTCCATAGGCTATAACTATCCAAATCCCTTTAACGCGATTACCCGCCTGGACTATTCGCTACCAGTTCGTTCCCATGTAAGTATAAGATTGTATAATATGCTGGGTCAGGAAGTGGCTGTCCTGGTTAATGAAGAACAGTCCTATGGCAACAGACACGTTGTCTGGAACGGCCTGAATAAACAGGGTAGTACCGTAGCTTCAGGTGTTTATATTGCTGAGTTTAAAGCAGGCAGTTACCTGGCGACGCGCAAGATGATATTAATGAAATAATATTTTCTTTTCTTATCTAGGCAGAGCCAACTCCACATTACCAACCATGTACCAAGTGATCCGCCTGTCTATTATACTTGTGTCAACTTTCACAGTTTGTCTATTTGCTAATCCTGCAATAACCCAGAAAATAAATTTTCAGCAGGAACAGGCCTTCAAAAACGAAGTATTTAGGTATTTTCGTTATTTCAGAATTCAAACAGATGAGGTTGACCTATCCTTTGACGAGATAGATAATAATGTTGTATTCAAAGCTACGGTCAACTCTCGGCGTAATAATTATGAAGAAATGATCTTAAAAACTTTTGCATGCATTGGCAGAGTAATCATTGGTGTACCTGACAGCAGACTGAATCATGCTCAACTTTTTATAATACCATCCGTAATTATGGTCAATTGCAACATACCTGTCCGCAGAGATAATTCTTACATCTCAGCTTCTGCCAACAACAAAGTGGTAGCTCAATTTACTAAAGGTGTCCTGACAGCCGAGGGATTTCTATATGAATTAAGAGGTTCAATGGACGGATCTTTCACAACTCACGATAATGCATCAATGCCAAGCATTTTAACTGCAGATGTTGATTTTGAAAACCTGGTTGCAGCGCGGCTAGCTCTTGAAGGAAAGAATAACCCTAGGTTATCTACCGTATTGAATTTAGCCAGCAAGGCCAGTTATATCCCTGGAATGGAACGAAAAATTGAAGCCATGATGTTGGAAAAGATGAAAACAAAAAATGCTTACCTCTTGTATCAGGTTTTTGGCTATCATCCAGAAGATTCGCAATTAAAAAGAATTGGTAAACAGGTATTTTATCACATCCAGATGGAACCTGGAGAGATTCTTGATACACATACCAATGATTCATTACGGTATGTCTGGAAAGGAAGAAAATACCCTGAGCCTTTGAATGAATATTATCGTGTGTATAATTTAAAGTATGGAATTAAGCGCCCTGGGCCTAATGATTGATCTGTTTTGACCAAAAAAGACACTGAAATTAATCCAGAATTGTTGCTTCAAAAACAACAGCCTGAAGAAGAAATCATTGAACAGATAGAAAAAGCTGAATTGGTCCATATTGTTGAGACATTACCAGTGCCGGTTAATAACCCAAGTGTAGAATCAGATTTTGATTCTACTCTTGACAAACACCAGGTTTATAATCGCTTTGAAAAAATATTTCTAGCAATAAAAAATGAACAAAAGGAAACCAGGGAACTGGGTTTGTTATTAAAAAAATATGCAGAACAAGGCGGTGATTTAAGCAGAGGCGAGATGAGGATTGTTAGGGATCAATTTTTTGATCTTTTGAAGATAGCCGGGTTATCCATCCCGTTAATAATGCCTTTTAGTGTGGTAATTATTCCCCTAATTATGAAGCTTGGCTTAAAAGTGGGTGTTAGAGTCTTGCCAACGTCATTCTATGACGAGGAAAAATCTACTTAGTATCCAAATATCATTGTTTTTATAGGGTGCTAATATAAATTCACAAGTATTATTTGTATATCCATTGGGCAATCAATGGAAATGGGGCCGTAGCTCAGTTGGGAGAGCGCCTGAATGGCATTCAGGAGGTCGTCGGTTCGATCCCGTCCGGCTCCACACCCTAGCTCTTTCGTTTATAAAGGAGTAAACGGTAAGTCTTGAACTTCTTAAAACTATCCCCATTTAGCTCGCCGCTAAGATAGGTACGCCTGATTTTTTCAATGCGTTTTTTTAATTTCCAGTTTAATAGTTTTGTGAGGTAGGGGTATTTATACTGTAAGTATGACCCAGACATTTCGGAAATAGGCATAAGCACATCTTGGCAGAATTGATCCAATAGGTCAATGGTGGGAGCCGTTTCTTCACTGATATCCAAGTCTGTCACCTGTTGAAAAGGTAGGGTAGATATGGTGTCTTTGAAGCCCTGCCAACTGTGGCCGCCGCCCATGGGACTTTTTCCCGGTACATCACGGCGGAAGAAATCACAGATCAGTAGATGCCCAACAGAACTGATAATATCCCCGACCTTATGGAGTGATTCATCCATTTTCACGTACTGGAAAGATTCACTGAATATTATGAGATCGTAGGTCTTGGTGGTTGGTATTTGTTCAAAACCGCAAATATGGATCACGCTTTCATTCCCAAGTTTCGCCTTTGCTTGTTCCGCTAAAAATTCACTGGGAATAACACAGTCCACGCTGTAGCCATTATCCAGTAGTTTGAGGGCCAGATTCCCTGAACCGCCACCAACATCGAGGATGGAATTTGTTTTTTCAGGTATATGATCCATAATGAGCTTGGAATGACTATCTTGGGCATGGGCAAAATTCTGTACGGAAGCATCTTTACCATTGGGCCAGTAACCATAGTGGAGGTCTTCTGAACCCATAAAAAACCGGCCAATTACTAAACCAATATCAAGCCCTATTTTTTGGGATGAAACTTGGGTCTTTTTAGACACGATTTTCTGAATAATATTTTTTAGGAACCATTTATCTATAATAGTATAATCTGAATTTATACGTCAAATCAACATCAATGAATGATTCAATTATTAAGTTGTAACTAGATTTCGGCTTGGTAAACTCTGGTAATTCCCTAACAATTTGATCAAAATTTATTGAAATAATTTTCATTAATTTAAACAGTATGATTACACGGAAAATTGTTCAAAATTAACGAATGGCATTCTGGGTGTCGCCGGTTCGGTTCAGTCCAGATCCAAAATTCTGCTATCCTATGAGAAAAAAATTGCAACTTGTTTTACTTGGGCTAATTGGTATCCTGGTATTTTCCAGTTGTTCTTCTACCAGGCAGATGATGAACAGGTATCGAAGTGTTATGGAAATCCCTGAGGAAGAGGAACCATATCCTGAACTGACCCCTCGGGCTAAATTACTTGGTGAACTTACGGCACCGCGTATTTGTTATGATGTAACCTTCTATGATCTCAATATTGAAATTGACATAGACAATAGAAAGATTGCCGGTTATGTGGATTTTCATGCTCTGGCTGTTAATGATTTTACAAAATTGCAGTTCGACTTGGCCAAAAATATGATTTTGGATGAGGTCAATTACAAAGGCAAAACCTTGTCCTATGTTCGAGAAGAGGATGCTGTGTTTGTTATCTTTCCTACAGTGGTTTCGGGTACGCAATTTCAATTTCGGGTGACCTACCATGGAGAACCGATAGAAGCAAAACGACCGCCCTGGGATGGCGGATTTGTCTGGGAAAAAGACAAGGCCGACCGCGATTTTGTTGGTGTAGCCTGTGAAGGTGACGGTGCCAGTCTGTGGTGGCCCTGCAAGGATCATCCCACGGAAGAACCGGACAGTATGGCTATTAATATAACGGTGCCCAGTGATATTATGTGTGTAGCGAACGGCAGATTGCGGGAAAAAGTAGAAACCGATGTAAAAACAACGTACAAGTGGTTTGTTTCGAATCCAATCAATAATTATAACGTATCCGTAAATATCGCTAATTATGCTGTTATAGCGGATACAATTCATTCTGTTACGGGTATTCAACCGGCGACATACTATGTGCTGGATTACAATGAAGCAGTAGCAAAGGAACATTTCAAGGAAGCGCGAGACATGATGCGATCCCTCGAGAAATTCTTTGGGCCATTTCCCTGGTGGGAAGATGGGTTTAAACTTGTGGAAACTCCCTATTTAGGTATGGAACACCAGACTGCAGTGGCTTACGGAAATGATTTTAGGATTTATGATAAATCTAAAACACGATCAATCTATGGCTTTATTGATTATATCACCTTACATGAGATAGCTCATGAATGGTGGGGCAATAGTATCACAGCGTGCGATGGGGCGGACGTATGGCTGCATGAAGGCTTTGCCATGTATTCTGAAGTGCTTTATATAGAGGATCAATTGGGCTACCCCATGAGTATCCATTACCTGTTGGAACTGCGCCCTAGAATCCGAAATCGCCGTGCTATCGTAGGCCCCAGAGATGAATACTTTTGGGGGTTTGAAGATGCGTACAATAAAGGTGCATGGATATTGCATACACTGCGCGGCGTACTGGATGATGACAACATGTTTTTTGGCATTCTAAAGGGTTTTCAGCAGGAATTTGGATCCCAGATAGTGTGTACGGAAGATCTCGTTGAATATATTAATAAGGTGACGGGGCAGGATTTTAAGCCATTTTTTAATCAATATATTTTTGACCGTCGCCCACCAACCCTGGAATACAGTCTTTCAAATGATAAACTGTTCTACCGTTATACCGGTATATTACCAGAGTTTTCAATGCCCATAAATGTGTTAGTGAATAAGAATGAAGTGCGGCTGCAGCCAACGACAGTTACCCAGACATTAACGATTCCTGATTACGCCACTGTTCAAATAATGGATTGGGAATATTTGATCCTAAAAAAGGAAAATCCTGAACTTAAAGAAAATTAATTGCCCTTTTGCATATACCATATTGATTAGATAACTTCAGTTCCTTTTATTAAACTAGCGAGTATTACCCATGAAAGATGATATTTATATATCTTTATTTAGAGTCTTAGATAGTGAGCAGCAGATAATTACTAGGACTGACCAGAAAGCGTTCACCATGCTTTCCCTTATGGGCGTTTTCATGGTCTTCTTTTTGGTTCATTTCACTAAAATTCAGATAAACTGGTTTAATTTTGTTATGTTAATATTATACCTGGTTGCAGCTATTTTAGCCTTGATCCAGTTAATACTGGTGATCAATCCCCGTATTAGAAAAGCCAAAGATCGAGAAGATTTACCCGAAATAAATGCCACATATTTTGGAGGTATCGTAAGCTTTGATAGTGCAGCAGAATATGGAAAATATTTGCGCAAGATCATGAGTAACGAAACAAAAACTTATACAATGTTCGCGAACCAGGTTTATTCCGTGGCGCAGATAAACAACTATAAAAATGGCCATATGCAATCAGCCATAAGATTTTTTGCTATAGCAATTATTTCAGAATTGTTAATCGTCATGTCTGTAGCTTACAGTAGATCCTTGCCATTTCTATTTGGTAACTAATGCGTAAATATATCATCATACTTGCAGGGATACTGTTTGTATCCGGTTGCACACCTCAGCCCATTCCTGGTCCAGAAGGGATGCAGGGTCCGCCTGGACCCCAGGGTGAAGCTGGGGAAGTTGGTGAAGCTGGTGAAGCTGGTGAAAAAGGTGTCCAGGGTCCGCCTGGGCCAAAGGGTGAACCCGGTAAATCAGTAAGTACAGAAGTTATCAATGCGCTAAAAGAAAAATTAGATCAATTTGATCAAGTCACTTCTTCTAATAAAGAACAAATTTGTGCATTAATATCATATAAAGAAGGGATCGCTCCGCCGATCCTTGGGTTTGCCGCATTAACTACAAATGGTAAGATTTTATTAATGCAAAACACTAGTCCGCTCAATATTGGAGATAAGTTTATTTTTCAAACACAGATTGCGGACCGGGAAGATTTTGTTTCGTTGAACGTTCTTAGTGGTGAAGAAGGTGAAAAAACATTTTATGTAGCAATCACTGCTGATGGTCACCATTATTATTCGTTGGATCTCAAAGAATGGAATCCCCAGGGACAGAGTCCTTTTTAAACGTTCAATATAATTAGTAGTAGCAAGGCTTGAATCAGTGGATTTGAGCCTTTTTTTGTTTTAGTATTCTTTCATGTTTGGTCGTTTTATTGTTCTGTTGATCCATTTAACATATCTTAATGCAGGGCACCCCATAGTAATTGATGGACTATGGGATGATTGGCAGGAAGTGCCAGTTGCTATAACGGATCCAGCAGGTGACTATAATTATGATGACTGGGCCGAGTTAAAGATCACCAATGATGACGAATTTTTATTTTTTAAAATAAGTTTAAACAGTGAAGAGACCCTACTCCAGGATTGGAATAATTTTTTCCTGTACATCGACGCGGATAGAGATTCTCTAACTGGCCATCCTTTCCGCGGCCTTGGGGCGGAATTGACCTGGCATTTTGGTAATCGCTCTGGGCAGTATTTTGATCAGAATGGAGTCACTGATTTATGGCAGAATGATATATCCTTGCGCCAAGCGCCTACTGTTACCAGCACAGATTTCGAGATCGCAATTGCACGAGATTCTTTTCCGCTGAACGATCCTGACTCTATTGCAGTCATTTTTAGTAGTTTTTACGATACGGGGGATTACATACCCGATAGTTGGGGCGGTGTAGTTTACCAAATGGATAGGACAGTAGTGGGCCCAGCAGAGCCCATCCTACTGGAAAAAGAAGGTACCCGGCTGGTAAGCTATAATACGCATTATACTGGTATCTTAGAACCAGATCGCCAGCCCTATTTCGAGCGAATTTTTAAAGCCCTGGATCCTGATATTATTGCCCTGCAGGAACATAGTGAGTGGAACGAGATTGGTGATATTATTTCGAGCTGGTTTCCAGAGAATACTTGGTACCAAGGTTATACCTTTCGGGACCTGGTAGTGATCAGTAAATACCCAATCATTAATGAGGCCAATTTGATCAGCTCAGAAAGAACTATGTGTGTACTCCTTGAAACGGATGACCCGGTCAATCCTTACCTGCTGATCCTTAATTCCCATTTCTCGTGCTGTGATAATGATGCTGATCGCCAGGAACAAGTGGATGAGTTGGTGCAGGTACTCCGGGAATGGCGGTTGAATGATAATGGACCCTTTGACCTGCCCGAAGGAACGCCCATGTTTCATGTTGGTGATTTTAATTTTGTGGGGTACCGTGAGCAGATTGAAACAGTAACGGCAGGCGATATCCAAAATGAAGCAGCTTACGGGCTTGACCATCCTCTAGACTGGGATGGTACAGCCATTACAGATTTATTTTCCAGACATACCCATAAACGAATGGCCTATACTTGGCGTTCGGACGGCAGTTCTTTCAATCCAGGGAAATTGGATTATGTGCTCTATACGGATAGTAATTTATCCATTTTGAAACACTTTGTTCTAAATACGCTGGCGATGCCTGATTCTGTATTAAGCGAATTATTACTGGAAGCAGATGATACTAATGAAGCATCGCCTCATTTACCCATAATAGTCGATTTTATGGTGGGTAACCTGGGTATCTCAGGTGAATTGATTCTTCCTCAGCAATATATTTTATCTCAACCCTACCCAAATCCATTCAATCCCCAGGTAATAATCCCAATTACATTGGCAAGGAAAGCGCATTTACAATTGCATATTTACGATATCCATGGACGTTTGGTAATTTCTTTAGCAGATGATGTATTGCCTGCTGGAAAAAAGCTATTTTATTGGGATGGATCTCAGAACCCCAGTGGTGTCTATATTGTGCACAGCCAGGCTGGGCATATAATGCAAACAGAAAAAGTCATTCTCTTGAAATAAGGGCATAACATCAAACAGAATAAAAATACCGCAATTGTCTATTCAACAGATCCCGAATTTTCAGAATCCACAGAAACAGAGGGATTGAAAGAAATTCCAAGCCGGGAACAGAATCTTCGTATTCACTTGGATAGAAAAGTTGGAGGTAAGGTTTTGACTGTGGTCAGAGGATATAGAGGTAAATCTGAAAGACTGAAAGAACTTGGAAAGTATTTGCGGTCATCCTGTAGCACAGGTGGCAGCGTGAAAAATAATGAGATCCTGATTCAGGGCAATTTTCGAGAAAAAGTAAGAGATTTGCTGCAGAAAAAGGGCTATCAGGCCAAGTTGAGTGGCGGTTAATGCTTTACCAGTTACTCAAACCAGTGGCCGTTACGGGAATAAACTTATTTTTTAATTCTATTTCTGTTGAAAATCAAGAAAGAATACCTAATAAAGGCCCCGTGATTTTTGCAGCCAATCACCCCAATACAATGATGGATCCTCTGATAGTGGGGGCCAATTGCAACCGACGTGTTTCTATCCTTGCTAGAAGCACATTATTCTCTAATAAGGTTTATGCCTGGTTGTTAGGTCTAATTGGTATTATTCCTGTCTATAGAAAAATAGATGGCAAGAGTGATATGGTCCATAATGAGGATATGTTTGCAGCAACATATCGCCATTTGGAAAAGGGAAATGCCTTATTGATTTTTCCCGAAGGTAAATCAACGCCAGAACGGATCATCCATAAAGTAAAAACTGGTGCTGCCAGAATTGGTCTGGGCGCTGAAGCAAGTAATGATTTTAATCTGAATGTCCAGCTTGTACCGGCAGGTATAAATTATTCTGCAGGAACCAAGTTTCGCAGCGATGTTCATTGTCGTTTTGGGCGTCCAATTGCAATGAAAGATTTTATGGACCAGTATGAGGCTGATGATCGGTCTGCGGTACAGGCTGTTACAACACAACTGCGGCAAGCTCTTAAAAAATTGACCACCACGCTCAAAGATCAGGCTGATGCGGATATTGTACAGTCATTGGAAACGATTTACAAAAAAGAACTTACTGTAGATTTAGGGTTGGACAAATATTCCAAGGACGATGAATTTAAAGTGTCCAAAGGGATAATTCGAGCTGTGGAATGGTTCAGCGAAAATGAACCTAAATGGTCACATAATATGAAACAGTCTATCGTACAGTATATTAGTATCTTAGACAAATTAAAAATACGGGATGATTTTCTGTCTACTAGTCGCTCAAAGGTTACAGTTCGCCGGCGTCTACAGTCCTGGTTTTTCCTTGTTTTTGGTTTCCCAATATTTATTTATGGGTGGCTATTGAACTATTTGCCCTACAAATTATCTGGTATACTTGCAGTAAGGGCTGTGAAGGGCCATTTTGCTGATTTAAGCTCAAAAAAAATGCTGTTTGGGATGGGTCTATTTATCGTCTGGTATATTGGTGTATTGATTCTTTTCTATAATATTATCAATGACAAGATGTGGACAGCATTATTTTTTCTAACATTTATTCCCAGTGGTAATTTCACCCTGCTTTATTTCCGTAAAGCACAAAATTATGGTCAGCACTTACGATTTATGACCATTTTCTATCAAAAGAGGAAACTGTTATATCAATTGATCGAAAAGCGGATTAGTATTATCCATGATTTAAACAAGGCAAAGGAAGACTATTTTGCCAAGAATATCAGGGATGGCTCTTCTTAAGACCTTTCTGTTTTAACTGATAAAGAAGAGGAAATATTTTATAGGTAACCATAGTAATGCATAAATTAGGATCATGAAATTGTTTCATTACAGTTTGTTGATAATACTTGTCATTTTCTTGGCCTGTACAAAAACAGATCCAAGTAGCAGCAGTGTTACACTGTTGGTATCAAATAATGTTCGGGCTCAACTTGACCCCTGTGGGTGAAAGAAAAACCCACTGGGCGGTCTGTCCAGAAAATCAACTTACGTAAAACAACTAAAGGAAGATGGAAAAAATTTAGTTATCCTGGATGCGGGAGATTTGTTATTCAGTGCCGCTATATTGACAGGGGTTAATGAACAAGCAGATAAATTACGTGCGAATGCAATCTTGAAGGGTTATGAACGTATTGGTTGTCATGCGGTGAACGTAGGTGGCTTCGACCTGGCTGCTGGCACGGCTTACCTACAACAAATTGTTGATAGCACAGAAATTCCATTTATATCAGCAAACATCATTTATACTAAAAGCAGAGAGCTCCTCTTTCCACCCCACCATATTATTACAGAGGGTGGGCTTACTATTGGGGTAATTGGTCTCACCAATTTTATCCCAGCACATGTCAGAGATATACAGGTAAGTGATTTCATTAAGGCTGGTGAAGAACAAATAGCTGAACTGAAACCAAAAGTGGATATTATCGTTGTCTTGGCAAATGTTAACCGGGATAAGAATAAGTTGATGAACGAAGCTTTTACTGATGCAGATTATATTTTTTTCAGCAGGAATACGGTCAGGACACGACCAGAGACAAAACAACCCGTAAATGGGCCATTTACTTATGGTAGTAATGTCCAAGGGAAATACCTAGCCCAGGTAGATCTTCATGTTACCACGCTCGATTCACCACTGGTGGATGTATCAAATCTACAGGCGCAATTAGATAACATTAATCGCCGGCTAAAACGATTTCAAGATAAAGATCCAAATAAAACCTTAGATGAAATATACGCTGAACAACCGCGAATTCTGAAAATGATCAATGAATTCAACGAAAATCGTAAAACATTAGAGAATGGCTTGAATGCTGCCAAGAATACATCCGGATATACCAGTGTGGCCTTATCACGGAATATTGGTGATGATGACGCAATTTTGGCCTATGTGACGCATATTCTTGGTCAATGTGAAGCACTGAAAAAACAAAAAGTGCAGAACAATATTTACAAGAATCCTCCTGGGTTCGAAGAAAGATTCAAAAAAGGTATGCAATCTGGATGATTACGCGGTTGCCTATTGGCCAGATCATTGTTATTACAATAACTTCTATATTACTTAGTCTAATTCTTAACGTGATTCGCCCGGATGGTATACCATTACTGGCAAAAGAACTGGCAGTAGCTGAAGAAATAGAGTATGACTCAGCCATTGAGCCGCGAATACTTGCTATCACACTCGATCAGGCGCTCGAATTGTATCAAAAAGGTACCATTTTTGTGGATGCCCGTGAACCGGAATATTATCAGGAAGGACATATAAGAGGCGCCTTGAATTTTCCGTTTTTCCTGGAATTGGTTTTTAAGCTTGATAGTTTGCAAGGCAAGAATGCACCACTGGTGCTCTATTGCAGCGGGGATGAATGCGGATCGAGTGAGGACTTGGCTTATGAACTACAGGATGAAGGGTTTAGTAATTTACTTGTTTTCAGAGGCGGCTGGACTGCCTGGGATTCCAGTGGACATCCGACTGAGCCATGATTAATTTTTCACAACGATCTGTTATTGCCTTACTTTGTCGGGTCATACTGGGTATCGTTCTGATTTATGCCAGTATTGATAAAATAGTCCATCCAGCAGAATTTGCGAAGGCAATTGGGAATTATAATGTACTGCCATTTGGTTTGGAAAATTTATTGGGCATTGTTTTGCCGGTACTTGAACTACTGGTAGGCATCTGTCTGGTTTTGGGAATCATGATTGATGGGTCCGCCATTATTGCCGGAGGCATGATGGTTGTATTCATTATTGCAATAAGCCAGGCACTGTTCCGCGGAATTGATATTAATTGTGGTTGTTTTAAGGTAACAGTTGAAAATGGAGGGCATCAGGTAGGAATCAGACGGATTATTGAAGATTTTATTTATCTGGGCATGGCCTTGATGGTGCTTAGCCGCGGTGAGAAAAAATGGGAATTGTATCCGAAAAGCTAATTGATTAGATAGTTATCACTGTATAAATTCATAATGATTTTTACAAATGCGAGAGTAGCTCAGCTGGTAGAGCACCACCTTGCCAAGGTGGATGTCGCGAGTTCGAACCTCGTCTCTCGCTCTTTACAATAGCCCCTGTTTCATGGCAGGGGCTTTGACTTTATCGTTATATAAAAGAAGGATAATCAAATGAGCCATCCAAAAATCTTAATTCTATTTTCAGCTTTACTATTGTCAACTTTTGTTGTTCAAGGGCAGCAGATCTTGATTCGTGCGGGTCGGTTCATTGATACAAATCAGAAGATAGTCAAAAAGAATGTAGATATTCTCGTTGAAGGGGATCGAATTATTAAAGTTGGGAAAAATCTGAAATCCGCTTCAGCTTCCATTATTGATTTGAGAGATAAGACAGTTCTTCCGGGATTAATCGATGGCCACACTCACATTTGCTTAACCCCTGATTACAGTAGTAATCCGCCCGTCCTTTATAAAACAAATACTTATCGTACCATGGAAGCCTTTAAAGCGGCAAAGCAAATATTGATGGCAGGTTTTACAACGATAAGGGATGTTGATAATGAGGGTGCAGATATGGCTGATATTGCTGTCCGTGATGCGATTAATGAAGGTATGTTCCTTGGACCTAGAATATTTGTTTCTGGCTGGGCGCTCAGTATCACAGGCGGACACATGAATTTGACTGGATTACGTCCATCGATAGATAAAAAAGTCGAACAATTAGCCATTATTGCTGATAATCCTGATGATATGGTAGCTGCAATTCGGGACCAGCGAAAAGCCGGTGTGGACTTTATCAAAATATATGCTACAGGTACGTTGCGGCATATCAACCGGCAAACAATGGAATCACTATCACAGCTAAGTATAGAAGAAGTTGAAATTATGGTGAATGAAGCCCGCAGATGGGGTATGGATGTGGCCGCCCACGCCTATGGGGGCACTGGAGCATACCATGCTGTTAAGGGCGGCGTTCACAGTCTTGAGCACGGCATGTTCCTGGATGATAAAATACTGGATCTTATGGTTAAAAACGGCACATTCTGGTGCCCAACGATGACTGTTTATCTCCCCGATAAAGGCGCAAGTGAAGAAGATATTCGATTTCGTAATCGCATTGTAGCTGAGCATAAGAAATCATTCCAGCGGGCCATGGAAAAGGGGGTCAATATTGCTTTTGGTACGGATATCGGTTCCATGCCCCATGGTGAGGGCTGGCGCGAAATGGAACGCATGGTAAATTATGGTATGTTGCCCATGGATGCGATCCATTCTGCCACTGTGATGGGTGCTAAATTACTTCGCAAAAATGATGAGTTGGGTCAGATAAAAGAAGGTTATTTTGCAGATATTATTGCAGTTGATGGAAATCCTGACGAGGATATTAAAGCTTTCCGATCCATAAGTTTTGTGATGGTAAATGGCAATGTTGCTAAAAACGAATAGAATAAAATATTATTTAATATAAAGCCTGCTTCTTCTTTTTTTCTTCCTCATCTTTTTCTGCCTGTTTTTCTTTAAGGCGATGCTGGATTTTTTCGATTTGGCGATTAAAGATCACCTTAATTGAAAATTTATACATGGATCGGGGATACTCTTTCTGTCGTTCCAGGGGCCGGAAATATTGGGTTCGGCGATCAAAAATTAAGTCGATCATCATCCAGGCCATCGTAGCGGCAGGTGTAAAAAATGTTAATGAATGATATTGGGATCCGGTCTTTTCAGGTGGAAAACCGGGCATTATCGTATTTACACCATTAACTAAGGCTTTAATTATTTGCCCTGTTGCACTGAATTTGGAATATATCTGTAGCAACATGCTTACAGTGAAGGATCCAATACTGGTATAAAAGCCATTCCGTACAGATTTCCTTAATACACTGCCATCAGCCCGCACAAAGTGGATATCCTGGAAGGGTACCTTGGTAAATGGTAAATCGTAACCTTCTTGGTAAAGAGCCACATGGGGCTTGATCATTTTTTTGTCAAAGAGAATTTGATCGTAAAAGATTGTATTGCCATTGACCATGCGTACAAAACCACCGTATTCTTCAAGAAATTTCATCCGTAAATAACTGGACGGACTGTAGTAAAACATCCTGCCAAAGTCATTATAGACAAAATAGGCTTTCTTTTTAGCAATACGAAGTGTATCACCACTATCACGGTCTATGTATTTCAATGAATCGAACTCGATCGAATCAATAAGCGTAATAGCTGTAGATCCATCAAAAAAAACAACTATATTACTTACTTCAGCTTTACCGAGTGAAGGTATTAGCAGTAATAATATTACCCAAAATTGCTGTGGTTTATTCAATATGATGAATTATGTGGATAGATAAACTTAAATTCATGCTGAGAATGAATCAAAAGCTATTTCCCATTCTAATAATTTTTTTCACTGTACTTAATGGTCAGTCCAGATTAAATATCCAATTAGGTACTGGGTTTTATGACCCAAATTTGGCTGTTTTGAATGAGGCCTTTGGTGATAGCAGCTTCTTTTCTACCAATATTTTATTGAACTTTACTGCGACCTACCAGGTATACTTCAATAGCAGGGTAGGAATAGGGAGTTGGAACTCATTTCATCGGTTGAAAGATAGTTTTAATCGGCACTTTTCCTACAGAGCCTTTATCCTAGAAACCTTCTATTATCCTCGAGAAGCGATTGAATTTAATTTTTTACTGGCACCAATGTGGAATTCCTGCGACATATCTATGGGTATTGAAAATACAAACACGAATTGGACTGACCTTTTAAGTACATTTGGTAACACTGGAACTTTCACCTTTAAAAGCACAGCCATAATGAACACTAGCTGGTTTGGTTTCACCAGCTCAATTGGAGTTCGCTATTACATAAAATCATCCTTAGGCATTGACTTTCGAATTGGCTTTACAAAGAATTTTTATAATAAAGAAAAATGGAAATATGAAGGTGAGACCATAATTGGTCCGGCCATTAAACTAGATGCATTGCCGCTTTTTCGCCTTGGTGTCGTATTTGTAAGGTAAATATGCGGTTTATGTGTATTGGATCAATCATGGTAGGCATCCTTTTTGGGCAGGAAGTTGACACCGTAGAAGTACACCCTTGTGACTCTCCATTGCTTGAGCAGATGAAGGGGAATGAGAAACCGCCACTAAAACTACGCCAGAGGGTGGCCTATACAATTAATGTTATCAAATGTCGGTTTAGTGAGCGGGGTAAAAATGCAGCTAATTTACTGGACGTACGTAATAAGAAAATGGCTTATAAAGATGCACAACAATTTAAAAGTTTTTCATCCACCTGTGCATATTGTGCCGCAGTAATGGTATTTGTATTTTATCTAAGCACTTTATTTTGACTAAATTCTTGAAACATAACTGCAACATAGACGAATAATCAAAGGAATGAAAATGCGAATATCCAGTTTAATAATGATAGCCGGACTGCTTCTAATCCCGTGCTGCGTGTCAAAAACGAATAAAGGAAACCCGCCAAAAAAACCAGAGAATAATCCACTACTTATTCCATTTAATAACAATTTTGATTTTAAAAATATTAAACCTGGACATATTGCTGAAGGTACGGATTATGTTATTTCACAAGCTGATTTTATCAAGAATGAGATCATCCAAATTGCTGATGCCGAAAGGACTTATGAAAATACACTAGTACGTATCGACGATATTTACAGTGTAATCGAATCTGTTTGGAGTCCTGGATACCTGATGGGTTCTGTCCATACCAGTGAAGAAATTCGTAATGAGGGACTAGAAGCCAGCAAGAATATTGAAAACTATATCACAGAATTGTCTTTGAATGAAGATCTTTACAATGCTGTCGTAGCCTATGCAAGTACTGCAGAGGCGAAGAGCCTTAAAGGGTTAAGAAAAAAATACTTGGACGATTTATTGCTGGACTATAAACGTATTGGTTTTACCCTGTCTAAAGATGAACGAGAAAAGGTGAAGAACGTTTTAGATGTACTAACTGATCTTGGATTAGAATTTGATAAGAATATTAGAGCTGCTCAGGATACATTGTTTCTCGATCCGATCGATCTTGCTGGTTTACCCGATAATTACAAGAAAGAACGTCTTCAAAATAATGGAAAATATGCTATTGATATGACCTATCCAAGCTATGTGCCATTCATGGATCAAGCAGAATCCGATGAAGCCAGAGAAGCATTGCGATTTAAATTTAATAATCGTGCCAGAGCGGAAAATATTGGTGTTTTAAACGATATTCTTCGAAACCGGATAAAATTTGTCAAACTACTGGGTTATAATTCCTATGCTGAATACAGAACAGAAGACCGCATGGCGAGGAATCCAAAAAATGTATGGGATTTTGAGAATGACCTAAAGCAACAATTGAGAGAGAAAGCTGAAAATGA
>ENA-UPTF01001087-UPTF01001087.1-marine-metagenome-genome-assembly--contig:-NODE-1087-length-17683-cov-2.775020_pt1 | contig 17683 bp, 16 predicted proteins | sample MGYA00238166_ERZ767019 | MGnify/ENA primary metagenome ERZ767019 (study PRJEB28930, sample SAMN06266391) | marine metagenome | isolation source: Sea water from 250 m depth | place: Atlantic Ocean...
GGACTGTTGATCCCATTTCACGAATATAGACCGACTAACTGATACCCAATTCAGAATTAGTGTCAAAAGCAGAGAAGCCCCCAGATTTCTATGGGGGCTCTTCTAGTTCAATTTCAGTTGGAGCCAACGGGCAGGATTGAACTGCCGACCTGCTGTTTACGAAACAGCTGCTCTACCACTGAGCTACGTTGGCATACTGAGTTGAAGTCCTATGCTTCGACGACCAATTCCTAAAATGTGACTAAATCACCCGACAGGCATTTGACGGTTGGTCATCTTCCGTCCGACTGTTGCCTTCTCTTCACCACCGCCAGAGAAAATGTGTGCGCCCATATCGATCAATACCTGAATATTTTCCGCATCGTCCTTGTTCGGGTCGTTCCAAGAGCAAAGGAACTTCAAGCCGTTACGATCGGCAGCACCCTTGATCTCATTGCGAACCCTGTCCATCTCTTCTGGGTACGGTGGGTCGTGAGCATCCGGGTTGCCGAACGACATACCCATGTCACCAGGACCCCACTCAACGAACGCCAAACCCGGCACACGACAAATAGCATCGGAATTAGCGGCAGATTCCTGATTCTCAAGTTTGAGTCCAAGAAACAATTCGCCTTCAGGATTGAGTGGCCAAGGGTCGGCGATCTCTGTGTATCGTTGAGGTGTTACACCCCAGATTTCAGCAGGCTGACCTTGTCCGCCAGCTCCACGTTGACCTTCGCCAAGACCTTCTCGTCCTTCTTTATGGAACGGGTAGCGACATTCTTCGATAAATGCCCGAACTGCGTCTGCCTGTCGGGCGTGAGTATGGAGAATTCCGTGAACGCCAGCTGAAAGAACCTGGCGTATTTGCCATGCGTTTGCTCGAACTTCTTCGATAGTTCTACAGTTCGAAGGCAGTGTGGAAATAACTGCAGGCGTGCGGTGCCCAGCTTTGGTAGGTCCACCATCTACAAGACCCTTCATAAATGCGGTGAGCCCTGCAACATCAAATGCGTGGTGCTCGAAGTCGGTAATAAGGAAGTCGGCCCAAGTGCTCGCCTGCTTGAGACCATTCTCGTAGGTGAGTTCTCCGATGCCGGTATAGTAAACCGGTTCGCCCGATTCGATCAGTTCAATAACTCTATTGATTCGTTTTGCCATTATGTCTTCCTGATTACTAAAGTGACTCGTTTCGCCACGTTCACCCCAAATGCCACCGCGTTACGGAGCTCAGCGAGCTTATTTCTATGGTATCTCTACCAGCTCACTGTTTTCTATAAGCTCTTTACCCAATACTTCATCCATGGCTTCAGCAACGAAGGTTTCACTCATGAAAGCATTACTGCTCTCCACACCCGGTCCAGTTTCCAGCCTTAGCATCGGGGAGATTCCAATACCCGAGCCCGGTCCGAATGAAATTCGTGTGAAAGTTCACGCAGTCAGCCTTAACCCGGTCGATTACAAGTTAGCAGGCCGTGGAAACGACAACTGGGCATACCCGCATGTGCTCGGACTAGATGTTGCAGGTTCGGTTGATGCGATCGGTTCCGACGTTGTGCAATGGCAAATTGGCGACCGAGTGTTTTACCACGGCGATCTCACAAAACCTGGTGGATATGCTGAGTACGCAATCACAACTGCCCATACGACGGCGAAAATTCCTGAGAATGTGTCATTCACAGAAGCTGCAGCCATCCCCTGTGCTGGTCTCACTGCATACGAAGCAGTAGTTCGTCGACTGGATGTCCGGCCTGAGCACACTGTATGGATGCAGGGAGGCGCTGGCGGCGTGGGTGGTTTTGCGGTTCAGCTAAGTAATAACATAGGTGCGACAGTCATCACTACTGCATCCGAACGAAATCACGAATTCGTAAAGTCACTTGGAGCCGATTATGCTATCGATTACCACACCGAACACGTGGTGAACACGATCATGAGGATTACGAATGGTCAAGGTGTCGATCGAGTCCTCGGTGCAGTCGACGTAAACACAGCCAATGAAGGAGTCGAAGTTCTGAATTTCAGAGGAGGAATCGCTTGTGTCGCCGGAATGCCAACCATTACGGACACCACATTCGCTGGGGCAAAGTCGATCCACAACATCGCCTATGGTGGTGCTCACACATCAACCAACCGAGCCGCTCAATTTGATCTAGCTAATATGGCATCAGAAATGATCGCACTAGTATCCGACAAAAAGATCGATTCTATGATCGAACAGACGATCACGATGGAAGAAATCCCAGAAGGTCTCGCGCAGCTCGAGGGTCGCCATGTAAAAGGCAAAATCGTCGCTGAGTACGTTTGATATCAACCTAAGAAATATCATTCAGTGGATAACCAAGTGGGTTATGAGATGATTCGAAATGGGTCAACCGATCCATCATGCGTTCCTGTTAAACTGCCTACTTCATAGCAAGGACTAGCAAATTAATGCATGGCATTGAAACTCTAAAAAACCGGATACTCAAAAAGGAAAAAATCGTAGGCGCTTCTGTGAGGACATGGGCTACACGGGACGATATCGAAGCCGCCATGTCCATAGTTGATTATGATTTTTTGGCCGTGGATGCACAACATAGCCCGTTCAGTGAACACGATCTCGTAAATGTCTGCGACATAGCGAACAATCTGGGTATACCAATTCAACTTAGAATCAAGCATGCCCAGCTCACGTTCCTGATAGGTAACCTCCTAGACCTCGGACCATCGATGATTGAAATTCCTCAGGTTGAGGAATTAACCACTGTACGAGATGCGGTCAATAATTTTTATTACCCGCAAAAGGGTCGTAGGAGTTGGGGCCCAGCACGCAGCCCCCAGACACACGAATATCCCGATCGAATAACCTATGCTGAATGGTGGAATTCCCACGGCATACTATGGATGCAAATCGAATCACTATCAGCAATCATGCAAGCCAGGCAAATGGCAGAACTCGGCGCCGATGTACTGTCATGGGGCCCGAACGACCTGACATTCAATCGAGAAGCCCACCCGGATCATCCCCTGAAAACTGATGATGATTGCATCAAACAGGTGATTACTTCCTTGCAGGGTACGGAAACTACGCTTTGCCTACGAACATATGGCGAGGAACAGATGGCTAAATACTCAGAATTTGGGGCGACCATGTTCCTTGACGAAAGCAACCTGTTCAAAGAAATTAAATGAACATTTACCTCCTGTATCAAAATTGTTTAGTTTGATTGAGTTGATTTCAACAAACGATTCTCATAAAACCTATTACCTGATCGGTAAATTGCCAATTTGACATCTATACAAGTAAATCCCACTTAGCTCGACACATTAACTACATCTTCAAGTACCCTTGGCGCTCTCAGTGCGCTTACAAATAACACGGAGGCACTAACTCATCATGAGACAAAATATCATCAGGCAGAAACTGCAAAACGGTGAACCTACACTCAGCACACATATCCACAGCGTATGGCCAGCCGAAATAGAAGCCCTTGGTCACACAGGGCTCTACGATTACGTGGAGTTCGTAGCCGAATACGGTCCTTCAGACCTTCATGACCTGGACAACATGTGCCGAGCTGCTGAACTGTTCAACATGGGCAGTATGATCAAGATCGACCAGAGCCTCATGCCATTCCTGGCTCAGAGAGGTATAGGTGCAGGATTCGGAAGCGTGCTGTTCACCGACGTCAGAAGTATTGAGGAAGTAACTGAATGCATTACTGCCGCATTGCCAGATCATCCCGACCATAAAGGATTGTACGGTGTAGCAACAAGGCGGAATTCATATATGGGATACGGTGGCACTCAAGAATACGTCGACTCAGTTGCCGATACAGTACTGGCATTCATGATAGAAAAAAAGGGTGCGGTCGATAACCTTGAACAGATACTGTCAGAAGAGCGGGTAGAAATGGTTCAGTGGGGTGGAGCGGACTTCTCAATGAACATCGGTCAACCACGGAATATGAGTCATCCTGACGTAGTGGCTGCCAAGAAAAGGACTTTCGAGGTCGCAATCAGCATGGGAGTACCTCCGCGTGCTGAGATTGAATCGGCTGATGAAACCAAAGAATACCTGGATATGGGAGTTCGCCATTTTTCTGTAGGAACAGATATAACAATCCTCCACAATTACTGGAAGAAAGAAGGAGAACAGATCGTTAGGGCGATTGAGGGGGAATAGCAAGACCGCTGATGCCTCAATAAATCCCGAAATAATCGACTCTCCGTTATCGAGAAGGATCGTTTTCACTTCTACGGTGTTTCAGGCGCCGATGACCAAGAAGGCCAGCCGTCCCAGGCTTCACTGTATGTCAAGCGGGTTTGATTAGATCCATCGGAATTCATCATATAAATTTCGATGAATTCATCACGGTCAGAGTCGAATACTATCTTTGTGCCGTCCGGAGACCACGACGGAGAACTGTCCCAAAAATCATTGTAGGTAAGGCGTTCCAGATTCGATCCATCCGGATCCATCAAATAAATTTCTTGGTTTCCTTCACGATCAGAGTCGAATACTATCTTTGTGCCGTCCGGAGACCATGACGGGGAACTATTCCAGGCATCGCCGGACGTAAGCCGAATCTGATTAGAACCATCGACGTCCATCACATGGATATCCACATAGGTTCTACCGTCGTAAATCCTGTCAGAGTTAAATGCAATCTTAGAACCGTCTGGAGACCAAGATGGCAAAATCTCCCATGGATCGCTATAAGTGATACGTGCTTGATTCGACCCATCAATATTCATGATGTAGATCTCTTCATTACCTGGACCGTCCGAGTTAAAAGTAATCTGGGCACCATCAGGAGACCAAGATGGTGCACTATCTCCAGCAAGTGTATTTGTTAAGCGTTGCTGTTTAGATCCATCTGCCATCATCACGTAAATTTCAGCGTTACCATCCCTATCCGAACTGAATGCTATCTTTGAACCATCCGGAGACCATGAAGGGGAAATGTCCTGTGCGTCGTTATACGTCAGACGTGTTTCATTGGATCCATCGGTATTCATGATATAAATTTCCGTGTTTCCATCCCTATCAGATTCAAACACGATCATCGAGCGGTTTCCAGTAAACCCTGTGGTAGAAGTGGAGGGGGGCATTTCACTGGTGTTATTTTCTAAATAACTACATGAAACAAAACTACCAAATAGTAGGATCGTGATCGTTGAAATCATTAACATTCGGGTTATCTTAACCTGCATTTTTACCCATGAAGTCCAATCGCCTGTAGTCACCAACGCCAGAATATTTCTATCAATCAAAAGAGGTTTCTGATTCCGTTACTGGCTTTTCGACAGGGTTCACACGAGTAACCAGTGTAAGCAATGCGGGTAACACCAGTATCGATGCAGTTAAGGCCAAAGCGATCATCGTTGCAGTAAGAATTCCATATGAAGAAAACAAAGGCATAGGGGCAAATCCCATTACAACGAAGCCACCAATAGAAGATCCAGCCGAGGCGATTAAGGCCATGCCAGTACCCCTGGCGGCTTTACGGGCAGCATCAACAGGCAGAATGGATCTGTTCATCTCCTCCCTGTACCGTTCGGTCATATGTATTGAATAGTCAATGCCAACACCTATAGATACAGCACCGATCGTAGCAGTCACGAAATTCAAGTCAAAACCAAAAACGTGCATTATTCCGTAAAGCCAAATAACAACCAGCCCGATAGGAATTACAGTCACAACCGCAAATCTGAATGATCGCATAGCAAACACCAAAACAATCAAGGCCACACCTGCAGCTATCGGGATCGACTTTTGCAAGGAGGAAGTGGTGGCCTTCAATCCTTCATTTCTGGTAAATGCTGAACCGGTAAGACCGTAGGATTTTATGGATGAAGTTGCAGCCAGTGGATCTAGATCACTGTTCAAGCGCTCATACGCCTCACCAACGTTGCTCTGTTGACGGGTACCGGGGATTCCGACGGTTACGCGCATAAAATCTGTATCTTCGGTACGACGATAAACGGTAGCCACTCTATCGGGGTTGTATATGACTTCGCCCTCGCCGTTATATACACCTTCTGCGACAGCCAGTTCCAAAGCAGCTCGAATTCCAAAAGTCGTATCGGGCATACCATCGCCATCTACATCAACGATGTCGACACCGGTCAAAGCCAAAGCGCGCTGCCGAGCGACTTGTGATTCAGTATTGCCACGAATAATTGCAAGCGGGTCAGGTGGCAGGAAACGGATGGTTCCGTCACTACGATGAGCGAGTGTTTCATTGGTCTGTAAGTTTTCGTATAACAATGCCATGGCATCGATGGTCGACTGATCTGCGAGATTACCGGATATCAGAATGACAGCTGGTTCTCCGCCTCTTTCACCCAAGTGTTCGTCTGTTTTATCCAGGCTCACAACAAAGTCTGAATCAGAAGAGAAGAAGTCTTCTGCATCAAACGTCGAATCCAGACGAAGTGCCATTACAAAAGCAATAGCTGTAATAACAATCGTAATTACCAGTACTGCAAGCCTGTATCTGACAATAGATTCAACTATGTATTCGGCAACACGCGCCGGAGCGGGCGGCTGATTATTTTCATGGACTGCCGACTCATTTTTATTAGAACGGGCAACGTGTTTGCCAATGAAGTACGGCGCCATTATCAGCAGGATAAATACAACTGACAGCACGGCCAAACCAATCAGTGCGCTCAGGGCGATCATAATGATGATTGCAGAGCCAGCACCTATGGTTATACCCAACCCTCCCAGAATTCTAAGCCATCCGTTTAGCTTTGCAGATAAAGGTAACTCCACGGTGTTTTGATCGGCTCGACTCACAGCAAGTGGAACAACTAGCCCAAGCACAATGAACGCAGATGCAACAGCTACGCCAGCAGCAAATCCGAAATGAACAACTGCTTCGATTCCTGAAGACGTGTTTGAAAGAAACGCTATTGAGTCGCTTGCAAACGCAAGAATCAAAGCTCCACCAACTCCTGTGATACCGACTTTAAAAGCTGTGGCTGGAGCATTACCCAATCCCTTTTCTTCCTGATATCTCCGAACGGCATGCACAGCAAAATCAACACCTAAAGAAATCATCGCGATTGGAACGATCAAGTCATTTATCAGGCCGCCTTTTATACCGATTAAAGTTGATATGCCTTTTAACCAAATGATCAAAGCTGCAAGACCGACGCTGGTGAACGCCACAGACCAATATGATCGTAATGCGATTCCAACTATTGCCAACGCGATGATCGCAGTTAGCGTGATAAACACGCCAGCCTGCTGACCTTCTTCTTCAGATTCCAGGTTGACGTCTATAGCTATCGCCCAGAGTTGGAAACTGACCTGATTCCCTCTGAGAATGTCCTGTACCTTACGACTAAATTCTTCCTTGTTTAAAGTAGCCGCATCACCTGTGAGATTGATGGATAATGCGCCACCTCCAAGCTTTTCGTTGTCAGCAAGAACGTTGAATATTAATGCTGGGGCACTCCACCAAGTGATCTCCTCGCCAAACAACACTCTTGTTTCACTGGTGGCTTTTACAGATATATCGTCTCGTAATCCTGTAGTTTGAGGGTTCGAAAAAAGTAAATGAATGGCAAATTTGACTTGCTCATCCGAGGCCTCGGAAAGAGTAGTGGACAACACTGGATGCTGTCTCAGCAATTCATCCACAGCATTAGCAAGAGAGGTGACGCCTGAAACTTGCCGGGCACTTTCACTGTCGTAATAGCTGAAAAGATAAGACTGAGCATCTAATCCAGCTACGGCCAGATCACCGCTTTCATCTGCAGCGATAAGGTTACTCTGATTAACTAGAAGTTCATGCAGATCGGATTGTTCGAGAATATCTCCATCTCTGGCCTCGACCACCAAGCTAATACCATGAATCGGAGATTCGAACACATCGTCTATTCTGCTCTGGACATCGAATACTTCTCCCCTGGGATTCTGGGACGCCTGAGGAGGGGCGGGGAGTAGCAAGATCGGAAGAACTAGCAGCAAGGTAACCGCAAGTGTTGCGGTCAGAATTACGGTAGAAAATCGATCCAAAAAGCTCGCAAGAATTGAAATGTGGGGCGAAGCGAATTTATTACTGGTCAAGAACATTCGGGGCATCTGGATGCATATATCTAATTGGTAGTGTAACCGTTGTCATCCACGATTCGATCAGATGATTTCAGCCCCGATTTCGTAGTGAATTCTACCCGGTTACCTTCCGGATCATTTACATAGAATGCCCGTTGACCATCCGCTCGCTCCAAAGGGCCTTTTGTGATCTCGTACCCAGCTTCCCGCATTGCTGTCAGGGTCTCATCAAAGTTCTCAACTTCAAATGCTGTATGAATATTTGGAGCATTATCATCTTGTCGCTGCACTAGATGAACCATAGTCCCATCCGCTGCTTGCATCCAAATTAGGCCATCACCTGATTCTTGCGAAGGAATAACTTCTAAGCCGAGTAAATCTCTCCAAAAACCTAGAGCTCTGATTCGATTCCTCATGGGCATAGATTGATGGTTTATCGTGTTTATTTTAACTTTTGGCATTTTGTTCTACTAAAGTGTGACTACTGAAATTCCGACTGGATCAGGCAAGTTTTTCATGTGCCGTATCAAGCGCTTCATGGCAAAATTCTGCTACTCGACGTGGTTTATAATCGGGCTCTCGTGACTGCTGTACGCTTACCTCGGCAAACACAGGCATGTCTTCTAATCCGTTTGATTTGAGCGCCGAGAAAAATCCGGTTATGTCTATGCTGCCAGCTCCCGGCAGGCAAAACTTAATTTGGTCATCCACTTTTTCTCCATCCTTGATGTGAACCATCGAGGCATACGGAGCACAAAGATCAACGCTGTGAACCATATCGCTACCTTCAACCACAAAATGTGAAATATCAAGATCTAGTTTCAGATTTGGGTGGGCCGTCTGCTCCATCATCCAAACAGCCTTTTCAGGTGTCTCAAAATCGGTTCCTGCATGAGCTTCGATAGAAATAACCACATCTTCGACTGCTGCCATGTCTGCAAGATTAAGAAAAGCATCACGGATCTGATTTTTGCCTGAATTCCAGGGTGGTGCAGAATGCCCAGGAGTTGTGGTAATCAATATAGGCGAGTCGTCAAAATGTAGACGTTGAGCCATCTCAAATTTTTTCTTCGTAAGGTCGTACATAGCAACCCGATCATAATATGGAGCACAAACGTCTATGTTCCCGAAAATAATTGGAGACGGGAAACCAAGATCCTGCACAAGCTTGACGAGCTGTTCTTGTTGATCCGTGGAAAAAATAGTAGGGGAGGACGGCCATTCTTCACTGGCACAAATTTCTAATGCGTCATATCCAGCTTCGCTAATGATCTTTACTGCTTCAAATGGATCGACCATTTTCAGAGCATATGTTGAATATCCAAATTTAAATGCCAAAATTTCTCACTCCAAAATTCACGTACGCCACGACAAAAATAATCGAATCATCTCCCTCATTACGGCATTACTAGAGTAGGTTTTTCCTATATTCCTGATCTGGCAGTTCCCAGTACATCTGGATTAATCAGGTTTTCCGGAGTCTCTCCATTCAAAACTCTTACGACTTCTGCCGCTGTACGTCGCTCGAGTTCAAGCGTTGAAGCCTGAGAGAAAAAGGCTGTATGCGGCGTGATGATCACGTTTTCTTGAGAAAGAAGTGCGCTGTTCGGATCGGGTGGAGTAGGTTCAACGACATCAAGTCCAGCTCCTGCAATATGCCCACTTTGCAGAGCAACCGCTAAAGCCTCCTCATCGATCAGCCCACCCCGCGCACAGTTGATCAGAATCGAACCAGGTTTCATCTTTGCCAACTGAGGAGCGCTGATCAAATTTTCAGTTGACGGGATTAATGGAACGTGTAGCGATATGAAATCAGATTCTTTTAAGAGATCGTCAAATGAAACGGCAGAAACACCATCTAGTGGTGTGCCCGGTTTGATGAGTGGATCATAGGTAAGAATGTGCATACCAAACCCAACTGCTTTATCCGCCAAAGAACGACCTATCCGACCGAAACCGACGATCCCAAGAGTTGCTCCTCGAGTGCGATGCATGGGTTGATTTAGTGCAACAGTGTCCCAGCCTCCTGATAAGACTGATCGATTATGAGGAACCAAGCGCCGATTCAACGCCAAAATCATCCCAAGCGCATGATCTGTAACCTCGTCCATACAATAGTCAGGGACGTTGGTTACAACAATTCCAAGTTCTGTTGCTTTTGGTATATCGACATTGTCCACTCCAATGCCATATCGTGCCGCTATCTTGCAGTTCGTCGCAGACTCGAGAACCTGTCCGGTCACTTGAGCAAAGCAAAACATGATCGCATCTACGTCAGTAGCCAGATCAGCAAGAGTTCCCTCCGAAGTGTCAGGAGCAACGACAAGTTCAATCCCCGCCGCTTCTAGGACTTCTCTTTCGGGATCGGTAGAAGGCCACACATAATCAGTTATCAGCACTTTAGAATTCATGAGTCAAAATGATACCTGCCATCGACATGAAAAACCTGCATTTCTTTGAAAATGCATGTTGAGTCTACGAAACAATGTTCTCCATCGGCTTAAACATGCAACCTTCGACAAAAAATTCGAAGAAATCTGGTGCCGTTTCGAGCTCGATGTGTTGCACTGTAGTAACGAGTTTTTCGATTTCACGACGTTTACTGGTCGACAACAGCATTATCACAGCACCCTCAAGGGACACATTCCCCACTTTCTGAACCTTTTCAATCGGTACATTCGCAATGAATCCAATGTCAATAGCATTCGATTCATTTACGTAATTGGCGAATCCGCCGGCCAAGTAAAGTTTCTCAAAACTATCAGCAGGCAATCCGTATTCACGTAATACAATCGCCTGCCCACAATAATTTGCAGCTTTTGCTTGAGCCAATGCGGAAATATCAGCTCTTGACAACGTCAAACCGTTATCTGAAGAGAATTCGTAGGATCCAGAACCATCGGAAAACTTTCCAAGCTCATCCATGAGATTGACACGTCGAAGTTCAGCCAGTAAATCGATAAGACCAGACCCACATATTCCTACGGGAGGTGCGTCACCTATAACGTCCTTTGAAACCACTGAACCTTGATCATTAATCACGATTTTTTCAACGGCCCCATCGTATCCGGGCATTCCATAAGTTACTTGCCCTCCTTCAAATGCAGGTCCGGCGGGACAGGAAGCAGCAAATAGTTTTTCACGGTTGCCAATGACCACTTCGGTGTTAGTGCCGACATCAACAAGTATCACCGGCTCGATCTGATCTTCGATACCCAGCGCCAATAAGTCAGCAGCAGTGTCAGCGCCAATGTGCGACGCTATTAAAGGCCCACCGTAAGCTGTTGCTTTGGGATGTATTCTCAAACCAAGTTCGGATGCGGAAGTGGTAAGTGCAGTGTTTACTCTTTCACCAGCTTTGAATTCCTCTTCTACCAATGACTTATACGGCCGCGTTCCAATACTTTGGACATCAATACCAAAAAAAAGGTCGCGCATCGTGGTGTTACCGACGGCAACGATCTCAAAGATTTGCCGGCGCCTGATTTTTAATACACGTACCATCTCTCCAATTTCAAAATTGATAGCAGAAACAATGACCGATTGAAGTTCCCCAGAGTCTGGACCGCCATCATATGAGATGCGGTTCATCACGTCACTTCCGCCGAAGCGTTGGGGATTTTCAAAAGAAGCGGTGTATTCAATTTCACCCGATTCCAGGTTCACCAAATTTAAGACAACGGTTGTAGTTCCCAGATCAGCTGCGATGCCATAAATCGCACCGGTATACCTATCAACAGTGACTGGACCTTTCGGACTATCAAACACGACATTCTGTTCAATTCTCGTATACGAAGGCCGTAACGCCACGTCACGTTTGAGGCCCGAAGTAAGAATTCTGGGCTGACGACGCAGGATCGCAAATTCAATTTCCGCAGACGGGTCAGCCACGAAAGCTTGACACGCAAGCCGATAATCACCCCTCAAAAAATTCTCAGAGGTTGTTTGAGGAGTAATAGCCTCTGAGCCCTTACGGATTTCTACAATGCACTCATGACACTCCCCCGTTCGACCACAGGAAGTAGGGACTCTGACGGAAAGTGAATCGGCAAAATCGAACAGCGACTCACCTTTTTCAGAGTCAAGCTTTTGAGAGTTAAGATAAACAGGACTCAAATTGATATTGCCTCGGGGTCTAAGAGCACACTCACTTTAATTTGCACCTCCCCAGAATTTCACGCCAACCGGTTAAAGCAGTTTAAGTTCGAGTTGAAGACTACTTGTCCCACGCATCCCTATAATCAATCAAATCGCTTCCGGCGCAGGCAGGTAGAGCAGTAGGATCACTAGTAAAAAATTGGTTCCTACACCCAAACTTTGCGGTACAACGACTATCAGCATTCTTGTATGGGCAACGAGTCTGCATTACTTCATCAGCAGTGGCCGCTATATCTTTATAGATGTTGTAAAGACGATCCAGACTGGCCCGAGCCCGATCGGCATCCACTGCAAAATCCTTTTTGCGATCTGGTTTTTCAGCCATGAGATCTCCAGGCTCTGCCGATGCCCATGATTAACCGGACTTTAGTTCTTCCAAGAGCACAATCAACTCTTTAGCTTTATCAACAGCTTCCACAGCATTATCACCGTAAGCATCCGCACCCATTTCATCGGCGAAATCCTGCGTTACAGGTGCTCCACCAACCATAATTCTGACTTCATCACGCATACCCATGTCTTCAAAGGTTGCGATCGTACGCCCCATGTTAGGCATCGTAGTCGTGAGGAGTGCAGACATTCCCACTACATGAGCCTCGTGTTCCTCGACTGCATCAATAAAGTCCTCCGGAGACGAATCAACACCTATATCGTGAACTATAAATCCTGCTCCGCGCAGCATCATGATACAAAGATTTTTTCCGATGTCATGCAGATCTCCTTTGACCGTTCCCATTATGACAATCCCTGCGGGTTCAGCTCCTGAAGCTGACAATATAGGCTCGATATGAGCCATCCCAGCTTTCATCGCCCGAGCGGCAACCAGAACCTCGGGTACAAAAATCAGGTTATCTCGAAATTTCACACCAACAATGGCCATCCCATTCAGTAAACCATCATCAAGAAGTTGATTGGCTGAAAAACCATCTTGCAAAGCTTGTTGAGTGATTCTGTCGACTTCGGTGTTGTTTCCGACAATGAGCTCGTAGGCCATCTCCTGCATAATCGGCGCAGTAGGTTCAATGGCTTCGGAAATGTGCTTATGTTCGCCCGGGTTCGTTACGTATTCTAGTTCTCGTGCCAGGCCTTCGTGAGTGATAGGCATTAATTATCTCGAGTTGTAGTTATCAGCTTGTAGTGAATCGTTAAGCGTCGACCATTCATTGTCTCATCAGATACAAAGAAAATGAATCGGAATTTGTTCATAGGATTATTAAAATTATTAATTGTCACCGCGTTCGGCTACCCAGTCTTCAACCGCAAGTGGAATCTCAAGTAGATTCTCAAGCTTGGTCTTTAAAGGGATAGCACATTCAGGTGCTATGAGTTGGACCCCTGCATCAAGAGCGGCGTTTACTTCGGCTCGCACCTCTGACGGTCCTCGTGCATAAAGAGTCGTGGGGTTGTTGATATTACCAACCAATCGTATCTTGCCATCGACAGCTGCCATTGCTTCAACAGGATCGTTCTTGGAATCAAAATGGAAAGCCGCCATTCCCGTTTCAGCAATATATGGCATACGGTCAACCGTTGACCCACATATGTGAAGCATGATCGGAACCGAAAGCTCCTCCTCAAGTTCTTGATGCATTTCAAGCAAAAAACGTTTGTAATACTCACCACTGACGAGATCACCGGTGGCATGGTCCGGCAAAGTCAGCACGTCAGCTCCTGCATCAATCTGAGCCTGACCGTATATTACTGTCGCCTCCTTTAGCGCATGCAAGGCCTTCATAGTTTCATCAGGGTCGTCGACAGTGCCCAATAAAAATGGTTCGACGCCAAACACGTGATAAGCCAACGTCCAAGGTCCCATTGTCTTTCCAACGATCGCCACTTCATCCCCGTACTCTTGTTTGAGTATGCTAATCGAATCGGTGATCGCCTTAGTATCTTGATGTTCAAGAAAGTTTGAGGGAATCTTTACGTCAGATGAACTTTTCCAAATTGGATTCGACATTCTTACAGTAGGCCAGTTGTCCTTTTGTTCCCATTGCATGTCACACCCAAGTGCAGAAGATTCTTGAATTATTGAGAAGTAAGGTGCAATGGCATCAAAACCAAGTTCTGTGTATCCGGTTGCGGCCAATTGCGCGTTAAGTTCACCGTTGCGGTGCGCATCTGGAAATGAGGCACCGACGAGATCCATCAGTTCGACGGTCGCAACGTTAGTCGGATTGCAAACTGGAGGTCGATCGACAGGTTCTCCCGCAAGGGCAGCCATAACCCGTTGGCGAGAGGTCATTTTTTCAAATGTAGGTGACATAAATTCCTTACGCTTCCAATCTACTAATTTTGAGCGAAACCGAGTGTCTGAGTATTCATCTGACCTGCAAGTTCATCTTGTTCAAGCTGCGCTTCAACCGCACTTACGTTCCTTGCCAATGGAAGAATCAATCGAGCAAAATTATCGTATTTCCGACCATCTTCAAAGGAAAATTTGTCTTTGTCCACCCGTTCGCAATTAGAATATTTTATGAACCCGCCTACGGCTGCTCGTATTCGCATTTCAGCACGCTCAGCTTCTCCTTCCGTCGAGACGGTGTAGACGTACTTATCGCCCGCTTGAGATCCCGTTATAACGAAGGTTAGTTTTGTTTTGGTGTCTGGAGCTGTTATTGTGCCAGTAGGGATCGCCGCAGCAGGATCTTTTTCTACTGCAGCTGTAAACATGAAGCGCAATGCACGATCTAGGTATAGGTCGGAAATCAAACGAAGCTGGTCGTTAGTGCCATCGACAGCCTTTACGTCACCCAATTGGATGCACCTATCCCGGATCTGCTCTATTCGATCTTCGATACCGGGCAACTTACTGTAGGAAAAAACTGTTAGCACACCAGACTTGATGAAAAGACCTACCGACACTTGATGAAAATGAGGGTCGATTGAAACCAATTCAATACAGTTGCCAAGTTCTTTCACTTGACTGGCTACTTTTAGCTGCCCTACAGACGAACGCATCGTTTTTCTCTCCAAACCAATTACTTATGCAGTTGTAAAAACCAACTACCGAGCTTTCACAGATTGTACTAGTGAACTAATGTGTTCAGAAGTAGTACCGCAGCATCCGCCGAGAATATTTATTGGAAGGTCTGCTAGCCTGCGATAATGCTTAGACATGAACTCTGGCGTTTCCAGATAGCATGTTTCACCTCCTCGAATTACCGGCAAACCAGCATTAGATTGTACGACCAAGAATTTATCGGTGGTCGCTCTCATCTTCGTCGCTATCTCAACCATTCGCTCAATACCATTTCCACAATTCGTTCCTACTACATCAGCGCCTGCTTGCTCCAATCCTTGCACTGCCTGCTCAGGAGTGACTCCCATCATGGTGAAATATCCCCGCGGACCTTTGTCAAATACCATGGTCGACATTACTACTAACGCTGTGTTCTCTTTTGCAGCACGAACTGCGATCGATGCCTCTTCAATCGCCAATTGTGTTTCAATCATCACGGCATCAGCTCCCCCGGCCTCAAACGCCGTGGCCATTTCTGCAAAGGTGTCATATAGATCATCTTCAGTAACAGTGCCCAGAGGTTGGATGAATTCTCCAGTGGGACCTATCGAACCGGCTACGTACTTACCCGAGGGCGCTACCGCTCTAGCATGTTCAGCTCCTAAGCGGTTTAATTCAAATACCCGATCACCAGCCCCATATTTTTCCAACATGAACTTGTTTCCACCAAAAGTATTGGTCAAAACGATGTCTGAACCGGCATCGAAATATTGTTTCGCCATTCCCTGAATAATTTCAGGTTCATTTGCATTCATTAACTCGGGGCTACCGCCTGGCTCTAACCCATGCTCTTGCAAATATGTACCAGTAGCCCCATCGAACACCAATATTTCTCCTGCGGAAAGACGGTCCAGTATCCCAAGATGTCCGTTGTTAGATTGCAAATGATTTCTCCCGGATAATTTTAAAACCGTATTCCACTGATTCAGACACGATATCCACTAAATATCTGCCCATCTGTCGATTGAGCCTGGCTGCACATCGCGCTTTCCACTTTTTTGCAACTCTAGAATTCTTCTAACGAAGTTTTCGGGCATCTTCTCGAGTTTCCTTGCAACAGACTCCGCACAGTCAGCGGGCGCCCCATCATGATCGAAATACGGACCAAACTGCCACCCTTCCAAATATTCATCAGTTCCTTGGCTGCCATCAATCATTGCGACAGCATCCACTGCCTTCTGAAATCGTTCATCAAGCTGTCGGGTGACACGATTATCCTCATCCTCCGCCTGAACTTGAACAGGTATTTCTTTCCAATACATCACACGAACTCGGGCCATGGCCAAGTCTCCCATGCTTAATAAGCAAACCTAATAGAAAATTCTAATCAACTAGATGATAATCCTAGCATCGCGGTACAAGTGACAACGACAACAATGTACAAAGAAGCAACTCGACATATATGCTCTTAAATACTTTAGACCCCTCAACCGTAAACACGAAGGCTTTTTGTTCATTTAAACCACATTTGTCAGGTATTACTGCTCAGCCAACGCCGATACAAACTCCTCACCGACGATTAAGGTGATCACATTTGAATTCAGAAACTTCAAATAAAAGCATAGAAATTGTTATACCTGACGACTATCCTCCAGTCTTCGACGATTCAGCTGCCTTAGCTCGACTCAGCAGATTGCCAGGTATAAAAGTCAGGTCGTATTCAGATCGACCGCAAAACTCTGAAGAACTAATTCAGAGAATCTCCGGCGCTCATACAATAGTCCTAGCTCGGAGCAATACGCTTCTAACCAACAGAGTGCTCGAATCAACTTCACCAGACCTCAAGCACATTGCACTTTTGGGAACCGCAACAGACCATGTTTCATTGGAAGCTACACGGCGTTTAGGCGTGATCGTGACCAACACCCCCAATTCTTCCACAGTTGCTGTAGCTGAACATGCACTTGCTCTACTGTTTTCCCTCGCTCGTAAGATTCCACAGCTCGACCAACGCGTCAGAATAGGGGAATGGCCAGGCGGTCAACTCACTCAACTTGCGGGTAAAACGTTGGGAATTCTAGGTACCGGTTCAGTTGGGAATCGTTTGGCAGAAATTGCCTCAGGCATAGGAATGAGAATCCTTGTTAATTCACTTAGTGAAATTATTAAGGACACTGAAAGCTCAAACTGGACAGAAGTAAGTTTTTCAGAACTACTCACTAACTGTGATGCGATATCTGTTCATGCAAGATTAACACCAGAAACCCGAATGATGTTCGGAGCATCTGAATTCTCAAAAATGAAACCTACCGCTCTATTTATCAACACAGCGCGCGGGGACTTGGTAGATTCGGGAGCGTTGGCAGAGGCGCTAGCAAATGAAACCATCGCTGGTGCAGCACTCGATGTTTTTAACACGGAACCACTGAATCCACAATCGATATTAAGTCAACTTCCAAACGTGATTTTGACACCACACATAGCTTCTAACACTAATGAAGCCCTAATAGTGTCCCTTAATATGGTCATCG
>ENA-UPTF01001088-UPTF01001088.1-marine-metagenome-genome-assembly--contig:-NODE-1088-length-17678-cov-6.747628_pt1 | contig 17678 bp, 16 predicted proteins | sample MGYA00238166_ERZ767019 | MGnify/ENA primary metagenome ERZ767019 (study PRJEB28930, sample SAMN06266391) | marine metagenome | isolation source: Sea water from 250 m depth | place: Atlantic Ocean...
TTCGAAGTAACCCGCGGATCGCCCTAGTCATTCGAGATTCATACGAAACGCACCGAATGAACTGGACTGATCTTGAAGGCACTTCAGATGCCGTCGATCGGTTGCCGTGCATCATGTAAGTGTCTTGCCCGCACCAGAACTTATTTACCCAGTAATTCTGCTAGCTTCTGTAATACAGTCACTCTTTGGTGTAGGAGTCTTATTACTGGGGACTCCTTGGATGCTTCTGCTTGGGATGACTTTCCCGGCCACGCTTCAACTACTACTACCGATTTCCCTCACGATCAGCCTGCTCCAACTGAGAAGAGGTCATCAATATGTGGACCGCGTACTCCTCCGGGGAATCGCGACCTTAACACTCCCAGCGATCGTGGTGGCTCTATTGGCGTCTACTCGCTGGTCACCACCATTGGAAATATTCGTCGCGATTTTGGTACTCACATTCTCGCTGCAGGATAGGGTGAGGTTCATTAGACACGGACTCAATCAGTTGCTGAGATTTCAGCGCACTTACCTTGCTATGATGGGCTTCGTTCATGGGGCCTCTAACTTGGGCGGTTCCATGTTGACTGCCCTGGCTTTTGGGAAAGGGCTGCATCGTGACATATCCAGGGCCACAATCGCGGCTGGGTATACTTTGTTTGCGGTTGTCCAACTTACGACCCTTCGTTTAGCAGGTACCAACTGGCAGGTAGATGTAGGAACTGGAGTGAGACTCATAGTCGTGGGAGTGACGACATTTTGGCTGACGGAGCACTACATATTCAGCAGATTTGACTCTAGAAGATACCGGATAGGTCTGGAAGCACTCCTCATAATTACGGGGCTTTTGCTCTTGCTCAGTGCTTTTTAGTCCGAGTGGATACCTATCTGGCGGATACATATACCATGTGCGTTATTTGCACTGGATATGTTAATTAGCCCACCGTGCGGAAAATTAGGTTAGATTACCCATCATGGATTTGACTCCCAAAGAAAAACGCGTCGTTCGCCGGGCTGTGAAAGCCTATCGTGAAAAGAAGGAATGTAAGGGCCGCTACACTCGTGCTACCCCTGACCAGATTCTCGAAGAGCTCAATCCCTCACCGGCTCGTTGGACTCATCTCGCAGCTTTGGTGATCGCAACAGTGGAAGAGGGTCAAGATGCTGAGGTCTTGGCAACAGATCCACGGCTATTAGGATCGAGGTAGGGAATCAGCGGAAACTGACCCACGATTTCATTAATGGGAGGGATCACCCGAGTGGCAAAAGAAGCGATTGAAATGGAAGGGACGGTGAGCGAAGTGCTCCCGAACACGAATTTTCGTGTCAAGCTAGAGAACGGACACGAGGTGCTAGCCTACCTATCTGGTAAGATGCGCCGGCATTACATCCGAGTGCTCGCAGGCGATAAGGTGAAATGCGAGCTCTCGCCCTATGACCTATCCCGAGGTCGTGTAACCTACCGCTATAAGTAACGGTAGGTCCCGCTCACCTTGATTTATAAAACTTTTGAGGTGACCCAGCGCCCCAAATCTGGAGTTATTGGGTGACAAAGCGTCGCACACCGAAGCTAAACTCCAAAACTCTTATACTTGCCTTATTGGGATTCGCTGTGGTATATGCCGTGATCGTCTTATTAGCACTCCAAACGACAACATTTCCGGCTCCACCGGACGTTCCGTTCTTGCCAACTGGGTAGTGAGACAACGGTACTTCAAGAACATACCTAGCAGCGCTCACAGAACTCTATAAGTACTTCCTGTTCTTACTCTCTTACTGCAAACGTGAATAGGACATTACCTGCCGCAATCGCAACATACTGCCTGCCGTCTACCATATAACTCATAGGTCCAGCGTGAACGCGTGACCCGAGATTGATGTGCCACCGCTCCTCTCCCGTATTCGCATCTAGCGCAAAGAAGAAGCCGTCGACCGTTCCGCTGAAGACGAGGTCCCCTGCGGTTGAAAGCACACCTGCGGTTGACCTTGGCTGAACGGGATACTCCCACTCCAGATCACCAGTCTGGGGGGAGATCGCTCGAACTGCACTTGCGTAGTTCGCCGCAGGCAAGGGGGTCACACCACCTCCGCCGGTGAACCGTTCGCCAGCAACGTATTCGTCTTCACGAATGTAGTAAGTGGTCTCACCGTCATATGCCATGACATAGAGAAGATCAGTCCTAGGACTGTAGCTCGGTGAAAACCAGTTGGTTCCTCCACCAATCGAGGGAGATACGGTCGTGCCTTCTACGCTCGGGGATGTTCCTGGAATACGTATCGGTCGGCCCTTTTCATCCAGACCTTTGGCCCAAGTTTGTCTTGCATAGGGCTTGCCTAAAAGGAACTCCCCCGTCTCGCGGTCTAGAACGTAGAAAAACGCATTTCTATTCGGCCAGAGCATTAACTTCCTACTTTGGCCTCCGAACTCAGAATCAGCTAGGATCGGGATCTGTGTGGCATCCCAGTCATGGATATCATGGGGTGTGAACTGAAAATACCACTTCAGTTCACCGGTATCAGGGTCAATTGCCAGCACAGCATCGGAGTAAAGGTTATCACCCAGCCTAACATCTCCGTTCCAATCTGGACCCGGGTTACCCGTACCCCAGTAAACCAGGTTTAACTCTGGGTCATAGGACCCGGTCATCCAGGTTGGCGAGCCTCCTGTGCGCCAAGAGTCTCCTGCCCACGATGCATTATCGGGGTGTTCTGGCCCAGGGATTGTGTAGAGTCTCCATAAGCGTTCTCCGGTTTCAGCATCATAGGCGTCGACGAAGCCTCGGATTCCAAATTCACCGCCTGCAACCCCTGTGATGATCTTGTCTCCGACCACGAGCGGTGCACCCGTCTTGCTGTATCCAGTTGCCTCGTCAGCTACTTCCACATCCCATAGCACGCTTCCGGTTTTCGCATCAAGAGCAACCAGGTGTGCATCTAGGGTGCTCATGTAGAGTTTGTCCCCAAGGACTGCGACACCTCGGTTATTACGGCCACAGCAGAAATTCAAGACTTCCGGTAGATTATGGTTATACCGCCAGTACTGACTGCCGGTTTTTGCATCGAGGGCGATCACATTACTAGGTGATTCCGTTACATACATCACGCCATCAACGACAACGGGTGTTGTTTCAGCTCGGTCAAGTGCACGCAGTTGGAATGCCCACTGCATCTCGAGTTCAGCCGCATTTTCATTATTAATCTGGTCTAGCCTAGTGTAGCGCTGACTGAAGTAATTGCCGGAGTACATAAGCCAGTTCTCAGGCTCTGCATCGGAATTCAACAGACGTTCGTTTGTTATCGGACTAAACGACGGAGCTACTTGGTTTGTATCAGCATTTCGCTGTCTAGAATCCTGAGATTCCAATGACGCCGGGAATAGCAAGACAAAAAGGGTAAAGACTGCATAGTGTTTCATCATCTTATTCCTCTACTCAAGCCGTACAGATAAGCGACAAGATCCTCGAGTTCTCCACTGGTAAAGCTTTCCCCATAAGCCGGCATCGATGACGTCTCAGTGCGCTCACTCTGGCGCAGATCTCGTTTAAGGAAAGACCATAGGTTGTCTTCCACATCGAGTATTCTGACTGAGTAAGTGCCCTCATTCATTCTCAGCCCTTCAACCTCGGTGCCATCTTGATGCATCACACGCATTGTCCACCAGCGTTGTTGCACCCGTTCATTCGGAGTCAGTAGATCTGACAGAAGCTGATCTGGTGATCTTCGATCACCTATGGTGGAAAGATCGGGGCCATGCCGGCCACCTTCTCCATCAATCATATGACAACTGCTGCAGTCACCCTTTCCAGTATAGAGTTCCTCTCCGATCGATGGATTGCCAGCTACTTCCACACGTACTTCACTATTTAGTGAACGCAGGTAAGCCACGAGCTGCCATACTGACTGCTCACTTCGGCTACGACCAATCCCCACCATCTCAGTATTTGGGATGCCATCTGCAATCACTGCAAACAGGCCGGCATCTGAGCTCGAGTGCTGGAATGTACCAGTTCTCAAATCAGGTCCGCGCTCTCCGCCACCAGCCTCTAGGCCGTGGCAACGTGAACAATTCCTACCGAAGAGCTGTTCACCTGATTGTATGTCTTGTCCAGTAGTATAGGGATTGTCCTGTTCTTGCCCTGATAGAGCAGGAACACTCCCGATCATACCATTGATCAGCAGTCCTATGATTCCCGCATGAAGAGCCTTGCGAAGCATAAGCGATCCTTGGTTCACTCGTTAATGCGGCATTCCAGTTGGTGAATTGTGAGCAGGTATCATTTTATGGCGCTATCCATGACTAGGCCATTGTCGACAGATGGCTTGAGCCAGGATCGCGTATTCCATATGGTTGGCACAATATGGTTCATATGCTGCTGACGTGCTTATTACTCGCCCTAGGTATCTTGATGCCCCTTTCGGTTAGCGGGCAGGGTGGGAATCCCTATGATGCTGATCCAGCTGCCAGGCGGGCAGGTGCTGCATTATTTGCGACGCGTTGTGCGGAGTGTCACGGTGCTGACGCGAGAGGGATTGGTGCTCCAGATCTGACTCTGCTTTGGGCAGCCGGGACAGAGGACGAGCGAGTGTTTCGGACGATCCAGCGTGGTGTACCAGGTAGCAATATGCCTTCTAGTTCTGCTCCTGATAACGAAATTTGGGCTATAGTGGCATATCTAAAGGGCATCAGCACAGTTTCACCATTTGAGGATAACGTTGGTGATCCCGAGCAAGGACGAGAGATCTTCTTATCTATGTGTGCTCGCTGTCATAGGGTAGCTACACAAGGTGGTAGTCTGGGGCCCGATCTATCTCGAATTGCACGAATACGCTCCCGAGATAGGCTTCTGAGATCGATCCGTGAACCGAGTGCATCCGTCGCAGTCAGATATCGTGCAGTGACACTTATAACACAGGACGATCGCAGTATCCGAGGTCTGATAAAGAGTGAGGATGCATTCTCAATACAGATTGCTGATACGAGCGAACGACTGCAGGGTTACACCAAGTCAGAACTTCAAGAAGTGATCTATGAGGAGAGGTCTCTCATGCCTGACTTTGGTACTGAACGTCTTAGTAACACTGATCTGGATAACTTGCTAAGGTATCTTGGCACGTTGAGGGGTTGATTCAATGACATTCAAAAGCTTCCTCAGAACTCTAGTGTTTGTCGTCCTGACGACCGGGATACAAGCTCCGGTACTCGCACAAAATACCGAGTCTGGTGTGACTTATGAGGATATTCTAAACGGTCTGTCTGAACCATCGAAATGGCTTACATATTCCGGAGATTACACGGGCCAACGCCATAGCCCATTGACGATGATCACGCCAGGAAATGTGCAAGATCTAGTTCCAATTTGGACATTTCAAACTGGTACCATGACTCGGGGACGTGGCTTTGAGACAACACCTCTGGTGTTAGATGGAGTTCTTTACGTTACGGGTTCCAACAATTTTGCTTGGGCGCTCGATGCCAGGACTGGTCGACCCTTCTGGCAATATCGGCGAAACCTTCCGGATGATCTCACATACGGTTCGAGTGCTCCCGTTAATCGGGGGTTTGGTATCCTAGGTGACAGACTCTTCATGGTAACGCTCGATGCGCATCTCCTGGCGCTTGATCGAAAAACGGGAAGTGTGCTCTGGGATATCGAATTAGCAGATTACCGAATTGGATATGCCGCGACCCTAGCTCCTCTTGTCATCAACGATAAGGTCATCGTAGGGATTTCCGGTGGTGAATATCCAACCCGCGGGTTCATCGACGCATATGATCCAACGAGTGGTGATCGGATTTGGCGATTCTATACTGTGCCGTCTCCTGGTGAATTTGGCAGCGAGACTTGGCCAGATGACCCAGAGGTCATGGCGCGGGGAGGTGGAGCGACATGGATGACCGGAAGTTTTGATCCAGAACTCAATCTCATCTATTGGGGGACAGGAAATCCTAATCCTGACTACTATGGTGAAAAACGTGAAGGCGACAATCTCTTCACTAACTCCATTCTCGCGATTGAAGCTGATACGGGGACACTGCGTTGGCACTATCAGTTCACTCCTCACGATCTCCATGACTGGGATTCAAACCACGTGCCTGTGTTGGCTGACTTGGTCTTGGACGGAGAACTCAGAAAGGTTGTGATGGTAGCTAACCGTAACGGGTTCTTTTACATGCTGGATCGTGTAACGGGTGAGCTCCTCGTCGGGAAACCGTTCACCGATACAACCTGGGCGCGAGAGATTGGGAGCGATGGTAGACCCATCGTGCTTAACGATGGAAGCAAAGGGTGTCTGCCAGATCCTTGGGGCGGGACAAATTTCATGCCGCCGTCCTTCAATCCTGACCTTGAAATGTTATTTGTTACGGCACGTGAGGTGTGTGCAACATTCGTCCCGCAAGAGCCTGAGATTGTTCCAGGTAGACCCTCATTTGGTGGCGTAGTCTGGATTGATCGTGACCAGGGCTATGGAGCGCTCCGTGCGATTGATGTTAAGACAGGTGAGAGGCAATGGGAATTTCGGTATCCGTCCGCGACTATGGCTGGGGTTATGACAACCGCCTCTGGTCTTGTTTTTGCTGGGGATCATGAGGGTAACTTCATGGCTTTTGAGGCGAGTTCGGGCCGCAATCTCTGGCATTACCAGACAGGCTCTCGGATTTGGGGTGCAGCAGCGATGACCCATGTACTTGATGGTCGACAGCACGTGCTTATCCCTTCGGGAACCACTCTCGTAGCGTTTGCATTACCGGTCAACCAGCCTTAACTGACCCCTATCATTTTTATCACGCTGAGGCCAAAAGACCTTGCGATGAGTAACTTACACGCACATCCTGGATTGAGGCTCTTATAAGATCTTTGAGGAGTGCGCGATGAACATCCGACATTTCACCTACTGGGTTACGGCCCTTCTAGTAATCCCCCTTGCGTTAGGTGCCCAGTCGCACGATGCGAGTGTCGGTAATCATGAACTCCATCTTTATGCGGCATCAGATTTTGGTATCAATGCTGAAGCGGTCACTTTTACGAAGGATATTGCACCGATCTTTCAGAGGAGTTGCCAGGATTGCCATCGGGTTGGCGGTGGGGCCCCAATGCCTCTTACCACGTATGAAGAGGTCAGGCGCTTAGCTCCGAGAATCAAATATCGGACGGCTATTCGAGATCGGATGGGAGCTATGCCACCGTTCTTCGTCGAGAAAGACATTGGTATCCACGAGTTTAAGAATGACCCATCGCTCAGTGACGAAGAACTCGCGAAGATCCAAGCGTGGGCCGATAACGGAGCTCCGGAAGGTGATCCGGCAGAGATGCCTGAGCCGCGTGAGTTCGCCGAGAGTGGCACCTGGACGATCGGGGAACCTGATTTGGTGCTTCGCTCGAAAGATGTGACGATTCCGGCTATTGGCCCTGATTGGTGGGGTGATATCGGTCTCGTACCAACCGGCTTGACTGAAGACCGGTATGTGAAGGCGGTGCAGGTACGGGAGGTCAATGATATTCCTGCAGAGGCCACGAGTAGCACAGTAGGTGGACGTTATATGTGGCATCACATGACCTATACCAGTGGGGTCTTAAGTGAGGATGGAATGGAACTGGTCGGGAGAAGTACGAGTTGGCCCATTCATGAAGTAGGTCGTAACGCAGATATCTTTCCGGAGAAAGCGGGCAGGATTTTGCAAGCGAATTCAGCTTTGAGTTTAGGTGCAGCCCATCTGCATTCGAATGGCCGAGAATCCAAGGGGCATCTTGAATTCGGGTTCAAGTTTTTTCCGGAAGGCTACACACCAGAATACACAAGGCGCGGTGCTCGTCTCGGCAATGGGATTGACATAGACGTAAAGCCGAATCAAGCCAATCAGGAATTCCATTCCTACGCAGTGCTAGACGAGCACACCAAGATTATCGCCTTCGAGCCACACCTTCACGCACCGGGTGTGCGTATGTGTATCGAGGCCATATGGGGCCACAACCAACTGACGCTTAACTGTGTTGGGTATGACCACAACTGGGTGAAGCAGTATGTCTATGAAGACGATGCTGCACCGTTACTACCTAAGGGCACCATTTTGCACGTTATCGGCTTTGTGGACACGACAACGGATAACCAGAACATCGCTGATGCCAGAAACTGGGCGGGAGGTGGTCGGCGCTCAGTATCGAATATGTTCATCGACTTGGGATACTCAGTTGAACTCACTGAAGAGCAATTCCAACTAGAAATGGCCGAGAGGCGTGCGAAGATGAAGAGCAGGAACGAATACGATGTTGGGTGTCCACTATGTTGGGCTCCTGTCGTTCCGGTAACAGAGGAGGATGCGAGCCGGCCAAGAGGTAATCGCTAATGCATAGCAGGACACTTCCTTTGCGACCCAGTCATCTACTATTGCCGGTTCTCGCGATGTTTTCTTTTTCGCAGATGATTGAGGGACAAACCCGTTTTATGTACTTGAATGGCCAAAGTATCTCCCCGGCGTACGAGGGTTGGTGGCCTAACGAGGATGGCTCGTTCTCGCTGTTCCTGGGGTATATGAACTCTAATTGGGAACAGCATTTTGACATTCCAATTGGCCCAGATAACTACTTCGCATTCACGGATCCCCAAGGGCTCGACGACTTAGAGCAAGACGCTTACCAGGCCTCAGTCGCTGATCAAGGACAGCCAACACATTTTTACCCTAGGAGAAACCCTTTCCTTTTCACTATTACTGTTCCTGGGGATTTCGGTTCTAAGGAACTGGTTTGGACTCTGAAAACGAATGGTGAGACCCATCGAGCGTTTGCCTCACTAGCACCTGACTACCGAATCGACCCTCAGGTAATTTCTACCGAGGTCGGAGGGAATTTCGGAAGCCTCAGTGATGCTCTTCGCACCAATATACCGCCAGAACTCAAAGTTGAAGGTGGCGAGACTCGAAGGATAGCTGTCGGAAAGCCCTTAACCTTGATCGCATTTGCTAGCGATCCGGACAACCTTCCGGCCAGGAGGGCTCGGGGCGGATCACCATCAACTCTTGATCAGCTATATCGGCCACCTTCGTCGATTGTCGCAATCAGTGGTCCAGGGTTGCGGCTGTCCTGGATTGTTTATCGCGGCCCTGTCCGGAACGTGGGATTCGAACCTGAGCAGATGAAGACTTGGACGGATACCCGAGTATATGCGAATTCTCCGTGGTCTCCACCATGGATAATTCCGGAAGCTCCAGAAGATGGAAGATGGGTCACTGAAGTGACCTTCCAGGAACCGGGAGATTATATCCTTCGCGCAATCGCAAGTGATGGATCTCTTTTTACAAATAAGAATGTCACGGTCACCGTGACCCCGTTTACTGACTTGGACCAAGGGATGTGACATGGACTTAGAAAGAAAAAAAACGTCTTGGATCGGACTTCTTCTGGTGGCTGTATCGTTAGGCGTTTTTGGATGGGTATTACTATCGGGCCCACGTGAATCGATGGCTGCTCAACAGAGTAATTTTATGGGTGGTAATCCCAGTGTAGAGGGCAGCGATGAAGTGAGAACCTTACGCCTACGTTTTCCAGCGGGCAGTCGTTCGAACTGGCATAGTCATACTGAAGGCCAACTCTTGATGGTAGAAGAGGGTCTGGGACGTACTCAGGTGCGAGGACAATCCCTGATGGAGATGAGGCCAGGCCAACCTTGGTGGACTGGACCAGAGATAGAGCATTGGCATGGGGCCGACCCAGATCAGGACGTTCTTCAACTGACGATCTATAGTGGCTCAGTTAGCTGGATGGAGCCGGTCACTGACGAAGTTTATAAGGCTCCTCCGGGAAACTAGTATCACCGAATTAATTTAGATTGCGATCTTCGAAGACTTTCTTCAAAGCCTCGTCCGTTAAGGCAGGCACGAATTTTTCGCGATCGGCCCATATTTGCTTTTGGGTTATGTCGATTCCAGCTGAATCCGTATAAGCAGCGGCTAGAGCGATAGCCTGCTCCACTGGTATTGGAACGCGGGATGCATGCGCTACGAGATCATCATACCCAGCATTTTCTGATACAATCCAAAGAGCAAGTTCCTCGATCACCGATCCGATCATCGGATGGAGACTCATCCCCTGAAACTGCCACATAACGTTTCGTAGTGAGGGTTGTTCGTCAGCCCTGTGAATATCGAATCCGTCTTCAGCAACAGGGACGGGGCGATTCCGGTTCACAGTTCGTGCTAGAAGTGCCCAGGTTTGCGGGCCGTCTTCCTCTAGGATGATGACTCCGTCCCGGCGCGCAATCATATCGCTACTGCTTCCCGATGCCTTGAAATAAGTACCAACCGGTAGTGTGATTACCATCGGGTCAGATCGCATTCGCTGTATCGTCAAGTTCACAGCTTCCGCTCCCTGACCTGAAGCCGTGACCTCGACATGTCCTTCACTGATTGCCTCGAAGAGGTTGTAGCTTGGGATGGTTGACTGTGCGGAAACTCCAGTCGTCCTATCGTTCACAGCTTTCTGAAAGATGAACAGGTGCTGACTTGGTAAGAACTCATGGAGTTCAATTAACTCAAAACCTGCTGGGGTCCATTCACTGAGCACTTGATGAACTGACATCCTGTGATCGGCTTTAATATGGTCACCGGTGCCATCTTCGACCCGATATTCGACCAGTGCCACTTTACCACTGTCCTTTAGGGCTTGCCGCATCTTCGCAAGCATTAGATCAGGGTTCTCGAACTCATGGTAAACATCAACGAGCAGTATCCAGTCGATCTGATTGTCAGGGAGCTTTGGGTCATCAAATTCTCCTAAGACCGGCACGATACCTGTGAGGCCTTCATCTTCAACCCGACCTTCTAAAATTTCGAGCATCTCGGGCTGAATATCGACCGCGAAAACCTGGCCTGTCGGAGCCACGAGGCTAGCCATCCTTCGCGTATGGAATCCTGATCCGGCCCCGATATCAGCAACGATATCACCGTTCTTTAGCCCCATGGCTGCCAACATCTCATCGGGCCTCTCCTCGCTGATACGACTAGGGCGTTCAAGCCAATCCGCTCCGAGATAACTCATGAACTCCGCTGGTATACGCTGGGGTGGCTCCTCTTGTGCTGATATCAACTTCGGTATGCATGTGATTACAAGAACGAAGCAGAGTAAGCTGCTTAAGCTGACCATTTGCCTGTGTGGCGCACTCTCTGTCACTGAAACCGAGAGTGCTTTGTTAATTCTTGGCATAACCAACTCCAATGATGCTTTTATCGTAGGGGATAAATTTCCTGCTCCAGGGATTCATCGTCGGCTTGCTGGTCTCTCTCCCAGTGCTCGACGGATCACCTCATACTGTATTGAGACGATGTGACCAAGCGATTGAACCCAATAGGCGCCATTGTGGCCACCTGGCATCTGCATAAAATCGAAAGGGATGTCATGCTCGAAAAGAACTTGAGCAAACTCCCTCGCTACGTTGATCAGGTTATCCTCAGTACCTGAGTCCAGATAAATGTGTGGGAGCTCATCCTGAGGAACATCTAGTATTAGTTCGAATGGATCATATGCGTCAGCACTCTCGGGGGTCAGGAATGCCCGACCTGTAGGAGAGCGTTCAGCTTGGCTACTGAATCCGTCAATGCCTATGCTAGGGTTTGGTCGCATCCGGCTAGCTTCTCGCCGAACGCGGCTGGCTTCTCTTGCTGCCTGCTGCTCAGGTGTCAGTTGCTGGGCAGGCCTACCAGTCCTCGGCTGAATTTCACCTCTCATCCGACGAGCAGCAGTCCGGGCATAAGACAGGGCACCGCTGGTACTTCCGATCGAAACGAATAGTTCGGGATGGCGAAGTCCGAGCGTAAGACCACCGTAGCCGCCCATTGATAGCCCGTTTATCGCTCGGCCTTCACGGCGAGCGATGGTCCGGAAATTCGTATCTACATGGCCAACCACATCAACGATAATGTGGTCCTCCCAATTATTGCGTTGACCTTCTCCACTCTCATCCCAGTTGACGTACCAGGAGTTACCAACATCCGGCATTACGATAATCAGATCATCAACGAGCCCCGCATAGAATGCTGCACCCATTCTGCTCCATGCTGTGTAATTACTTGTCAGTCCATGAAGGAGGTAGAGGACCGGATAGCGCTCCTGTGAACTATCATAGCCTGCTGGAAGAACGATATTGTACTTCATCGTCCGTTCGACTGCTGGGCTATGGAACTCAATAGTCTGCACCTCTTCTTGAGCTCCGACGCTTGTGCTTGTGCCGAGTACAAAGAGAAGTGTCGCTAGAAGTGTAGAGCGCAAGATCACGGGATTAGGCACGGTTCCCCCTTAAAACAAGACGTGCGTATAGCTTAACTGTGTCCAGGATGCACGTAGACCTGCCCATGAGTCAACATAGAGTAAGGTTGTATGATACTCTATCGTTACGTCACTGGACTTGTGCAGGCCACGTGCGTCAGAGTTATTGGTCGACCACTTTCCTTGATACTTTCTGAGCACTGACTTTTCCGAGGACTTAATCTTGAGCACACCGCACGAAAGCGCCCAATCATTGATGAGGTTGTATGACCTTCGCCGCGAAGAAAAAATGCGTGAGGCTAGAACCTGGGTTATCCGTTCATTCCATCCGCAGTCTGTCGAAGATTTTCTGGAGATCATGAAAACTGAAGAGTCCACCTACGTACGTATGGTCACGAGCTATTGGGATATGGCCGCCTCGTTTGTGGTCCATGGTGCGATTGATCCCGATATGTTCCGAGCAGTCAGCGGTGAAATGCTGGCTGTCTATTGCAAGGTGGAACACATGATCGATGAACTCCGGGAGGTGCAAAACCCATCTCTATACAGGAACATCGAGCAAGTCGTAGCCGATTGGCCTGGTGCGGAGGAAATAATGGGTCGCTTTCGTGAGTACTTCGAAAGCATGGCGGAGCAGGGGGCATAGATACAATAAGGATCGTATCTTAAGGACTGTGTCTTGCTCGGGGGTCAAGATTCGTTTTGACGTTTCCTCAGGACGAATCGACTAAGGCGGTCCATAGCTGTTTCTAGATCATGCTTCGAAACGCATGGATAGACGAGTCTGAATAAGCCTTTCTTAGAGTGTCCAAAGCCTTCACCGGGGGTGAGTAGAACCCCAGCACTACGATATAGATCAAGCCAGAGATTGTGCTCAGCGGTCGAGGTATTTTCCACTAGGAGCTCAGAGAGGTCTAGCCAGGTAAAGAGACTGCCCCGGGCTGGGACATAGGGAATCTGTAATTCTTTAAGGTGCTGGATAACGACAGCATAGGATTCTGTGAGCCGTTCACAATTGTTGGCTACGTAGGAACTCATGAACTCAGTGTCACTCATGAGCAATTGAAGTACCCACTGCGTGTAATTCGACACGGTATGCGAAAGGTTCACATTGCCGTAGGCCTTAATGAACGCTTCGTTCTGTGAGTAGACGAGGCCTATACGGAGTCCCGAGATGCCAAGGTCCTTCGAGAAAGCGTACCATAAGTGCAACAAGTCACTCTGCTTGGCTTGCATAATATTCGCAAACGAGCAAAACACCGTGTCCTCGGTATAGTCCTCACGAATGACTGAATGTTTAGTATTGATGAGTGATAGCCCATAGATCTCATTCACAACCAGGTGAATCCCATGGTCTATACACCAATTCGTATACTTGAGGAGTTGTTGATGAGAGTAGATTCCACCTGTCGGGTTATCAGGGTTCGTGAGGATTAGCATCCGAAAGCGTTTGCCTGCCCGCTTGATCTCAGTTTGTGCATGCTCTAGGTCAGCTATACTCAGGGAGGGGCCACCTCTTATCTCAGAAAGTTCGTGGTGGGTGATGAGGTCGTATCGCTCCATTCCAGACATATTCCCGATGTCTTGCTTATATACCGGATAGCATGGGGCTGGAATGACCGCTACGTCGCCTGAATCAGCCAAGATGAAGGATGTCATCTCGATAACACTGGTCGCTCCGGCAGAGACTCCAAGTTGATCAGGGGCGAGAGGACAGGCTGTTAGGTGCTTTTCCAGAAAAGAGGCTGCGGCTGTTCTGAAGTCGGGTGCACCGAGCATTGACGTGTAGCCAGGGACCCAATCAGGAATCTGAGTTTCTGCAGTTATTCTGCTTATCTTTTGTCGTAAATCAGGCCAGCTGAGTGTATTCTCGGCAACATTTAACGGTATCACACCTTGGGGGTTGTCTTGAGGGTGATAGAGATTTCCGAGCGCCTCAGAGTGAGCTTCGTAATCAACCCGGAGTGGTGTACTAAACGCTAGCTCACCGCGATCGGAGAGCGAATGTGTGCCTATGAGCTTGTATCCTCTGCTATCGACGAGCTCTCAAAATCTCTGGTTATTAACCCCCAAAGGGTACGCTGAATTCGAAAGACCAATCGAATCCTGGTACGTCACTTGAACCAGCTCTGAGTCCCACCCAAGGATTCTGTACTGCCTTAATAACCAGCGGGACGATCGTTGCACCTAGGATTCCACCGAAGATGGTCCCACGTTGTTTGTCGCTTGCTAGCTGCTTCGCATCGAAATCGGAGGTCGGATTTCTGCAAAGCAAGTCCCCATGGATATCTTGGCAGCCCTCGATCCTGCCTAGTCCGATTTTTGGTCCCAAGATGCGACCCGCTACAGCCATGCCGACCCCACCCAAAACTGCTCCTCCAGCATAGAGCAATAAATTTCCTCCTGCGGGACTGTATTGCTCGACATAGGCGATATTTGGATCAATGACGAGCCGCTCGGTTGGAGCTGGATCACAGACTGGACGCGCACCGAAACCTCGACCGGTGGTGCAATTTTGAGGGCCTTTTCCAACAATCTCGAGTACGCCATCGACATTGGATAGAACGCGTCCTTCAAAGTTTTGCCGACCTCCAGGAAAACTGACTCGTATGCTATCGCCAGCCAAAAGCTGATCAGTCGTTTGTGCGAATGCAGATGTGCTAGGCATGAGTAGATAGGACAGCAGAAGCGCACAGGTTGTGTTCCCGAACACTTTTCTTAACCGCATAGTACCAGAAGTGATTTGGCTCTTACGCTCAATCTTCATGCCAAGAAACATCTCCATCCTCGAGTATTGCACACAAAACTCCTCGTTAACACGAGGTCATCCGTAGTACCTCTAGAGTACCTGAATGTTACAACATAAACATAAAAAACTATCTGTCTCTATAGCAATCAAAATCATCATTATTGGATAACTTGATTACGGTTTCAGTTGACCTCGCTCTAATTACCGTTTCCACTTCGAGAACTTCCACCGATCGGGTCACCGGCCGGCATCTGGAGTTGAGGGCCTGGAATTGTATTCTCAATACGGGACTGCCAACGGCGGATATCAGCCGCGACGAGCTTCCGATGTGGACTTGGGGCGCCCTCAGTTTCAATTCCTGATGCGAGTTGATCGAGACGATCTGAAAGTATCGCTCTTACCTCAGCAGAATTACCCGCCATGCTTGCCTGCTGCATCATTTGATCGACTACAGATCGTTGCGCAGTGTGAAGCACTTGTTGACGATAAGTGTCCCCAGTTTCGGACGTTCCCCAGGTGGCTTCGATAAGACCATCCGCCACTTCTTGGAGGTTTGGGTAGTCGCCCATGCTACCGAAGACCACAAGGCGGGCCATCCGATCTGGGTTAAGAATTTCTCCAACTGTGAACGTAGCCGCTGCTGATGCGACTGCTAAGGGATCAAAAATCTGCTGGGTGTAACCTGGAAACTCCTCACCCTCGCTGTACCGATAGGCTGGAGGAGGGATCATTTCTACGATATCTGGGGAGAGCGCGAGGAAATCCACAGCCAGGGTAGACAAGACAGTTTCAAGGACATCGCGCTGCTCATCAGCATCTACGATTGTAAATGGAATTTGCCCATCTCCTTTCAATGCGTATCGAAAATCTGCTCCCCCAAGGCTCTGGATAGCTGAGCGCAACTGGAATCGGTGATGCATGTATAGGGGCAGGAGCACGAACTCTAGAGTCGACATGGGTTCACCAGTTCGGATTGCATCGATTCCGAAGCGCTCAAGGCCAATCTCTCGTATGCGTATCTCAAGCTTCAGGTGGTCTACGAGGTTCGAGCCGTTATCCCACACGCTGGCATACTGATGACTAGCCCCAATGAAATTGTTGTTTGTATGACCCATATAGATGAGTCCATCAACAACACCCTGCTCTGCAATTCTTTCTAAGGCTTGAGTTTCATTGGTACCGTTGGGGAATTCACGGTAAAGCCAATTAACTGAGAGTTTGTCGTATTCACCAATTCTCTGCACATAGGCGTTCGATAGGTCTATATCCCCGTTTTCATCGATTTCCACGAACGGTGCAGGATAATCCATGACGCTTTCCCGACCGTAAGAACTGGCCATGTAGTTATGTGGGAATCCAAGTGTGTGCCCAACCTCGTGGGCTGAGAGTTGACGAACACGGGCGAGCGCCATTTCGACTGCTTCAGAGCCTGGTGCTACTTGTGCTAAGTATTCAAAATCGGGGGCATCTGCGAACTCTCCAAAACTTCCATCTTCAGGTAAGGATATACCTCCGGGGAAAGGTGGTACCATCCCTTGGCCATGAAGGTAGTCTTGACGAAGGCGCAGGCTTCCGAGGTTTACTACACCTCGTACGATCTCACCCGTACGTGGATCGATCACTGTGTTGCCGTAGGAGTATCCTCGTGTTCTCCGGTGGGTCCAGTGGATGAGGTTGTAGCGGATATCCTGAGGATCAACGTCATCGGGTAGCACTGTTACGCGGAAGGCGTTGATGAAGCCAGCTTCCTCGAATGCATCATTCCACCAACTCGCTCCCTCAATTAAAGCAGAACGTACAGGCTCTGGCGTGCCAGGATCGACATAGTAGATGATTGGCTCAATAGCTTCAGAGTGATCTGCGTCCGGATCGGCTTTCTGAAGCCGGTGTCTAGCAGCGAGGCGAACTCGGGTGTCCGCATCGATCGGCGTGGCATAGTCGTAAACGGTAGGTCCGTTCACTCCTACCCGTGCATCTGCGGTACGGGTGCGGTAACCATTATCCGGGAGTTGGATGAACGAGTGGTGTTGACGTAGAGTGACCGCTCCACCTGTTGCTGCGACTCCATTCACGAGTTGCCCAGGGTTACTGCTTGTGAAAGTCAGAATCGACTCAACTTCGGTGTTTTCGGGAAAGGAGCGGGTAGCAGGCAGATGGATAGCACTTCGAGAGGCGTCGAGCGTGAAATCACCTTCACCTCGAGCTGCAATCTGATCAATCACACCGCGAGCATCACGGAGAAAGAATTGGGTTGCATCCACGAGTACACGCTCACCGGTTTCAGCCACTACCTCGAAACCCCAATGGACTGAAGGTGCGAATGCATCACGAACGGCTTGGGCTTCATTAGGGTTCTCGCTTTGCGCTATGAACCCGTAGTTCGGTTCCATGAGAAGGATACGAGGTCCGATTCGTTTGGCTGCGAGGACGTGGGTTCCTCGTAGTTGCCCCCGATCGATACCGACAGGGTTACTTCCTAGGCCAGAACCCATAGAGATCTGGTAAAGAAATTCCGTGTCGAGTTCAGAGATCTCCCAGAACAGCGACCCATTTGCGTTATCCCAATACAGATTAAAAAAGCCCTCCATTTGAGTCATCGCTTCAGTGTGTTGTTCGATACTGGGTAGGGATGGTGCCTGTGATTCTGCCGGCGTGGCGAGTCCAAAGAGCGCGATGAAGGCTAGTGTCTCTAG
>ENA-UPTF01001089-UPTF01001089.1-marine-metagenome-genome-assembly--contig:-NODE-1089-length-17670-cov-5.833115_pt1 | contig 17670 bp, 16 predicted proteins | sample MGYA00238166_ERZ767019 | MGnify/ENA primary metagenome ERZ767019 (study PRJEB28930, sample SAMN06266391) | marine metagenome | isolation source: Sea water from 250 m depth | place: Atlantic Ocean...
ATTCTTCCTGATTCTTTCCATTCTGGGTACGAGAAGAACCAGCCTTTGTCACATTCTCTCAATGCCCATTCTGGATCTCCTCTTGATGGAGGGGATAAGAATGTTCTCCATAATCTCTCAGGAGGATTTACGTTAAGATTGTATCCATCTATAAATGCCCGTCCTCCCCAATTAGAATCTGCTCCACATATCTGTGTCACATAGATGTTGGAGTATTCTATTCCTGGATGTGATGATAACCCACATAACCCTGGTCCAATGTAAGTATCCCAATTATATTCATTCCCTTCAATATCTCTACACGTATCATTCAATTCGAAATCTACATTTCCATCTTCTGGATTTATCGCTAAAATAGAACATGCAACTGTGCTAGGGAATAATCTTCCATTAATCAAATTCAATCCATGAATATGTAATGCTCCGCCTGTTATTGGTAATTTTCTATAAGCTTCTTGCCAATCAAAATCCCAAACATTTACCCACTTTAAATTTCCTGTTACAGAATCTATTGCATAAGTATCTCTCATATTTGATGTAAAATACACTGTACCATTAATTATCAAAGGAGGCGTCATTGATCCTTCTGTTACAGACACTCCTTGTTCATTAAATTCAGGGGCTGGAGGGATTGGAAACGTCCATTTTAACTCTAACCTGTGCGCATTATCTGCGTTAATCTGATTTTGTGGAGAGTAGTTGGTTCCTCTCACATTATGATTAATATATTCCCAATTGTTTTCTTTATCATTTTCAACTGAAAATACTTCAATCATTGTATTTGTAACTGACTGAAATAATATTGCTGTAAATATTATTGAAAATATTATCTTTGTTTTTTTATCCACTTTTTATTACCGTCTTCTAATTATTAATGTTAAAATAATCAGTACAACTATTCCTACTAGATAATATATTGTATAATCCTCTTGTTCTATCTGATTATCCCGTTCGTTGATTTCTTCTTTTATTTGTGATTCTACTTCCTGTTCAATTACCTCGATTTTCTCTTCAACAACCTCTTCTTGTTGTATATACCCTTCAGGCAATCCGAATGAATATATTGCTCCTGGTACGTTCTGTTGCGTTATCCCACCTATTGCATAGGCTCCTCTTCCACCACTAATTACGAATAATCTTGCTTCTCCTTCTTTGGTATAACCAATTGTAGGTAAAACAACTAATGAATTACCTAGAAACATTTTATCTATTATTTCTCCAGTTTCTGCATTGAACATATATAGATTTCCATCTGCAACAGGCAAAAATACAACGCCTCCACTTGTCATTACTCCTCCTCTGTAAGCCACTCCATCAATGAAATGACTCCAAACTTCTTCACCAGTGTTTGCATCTAAACTATATAGAGTCACATTTTTAGATAAAGTATCGATGTAGTAATCTTGTCCAGGTCTTACTCCGAGTGTTCCGTATTTGTCTGCTTTTACTGCTTTATCTACACCCCCTGCCACTGGAACATAAATTCTTTCTAAATCTGTATTCAATGCAATGTCTGCCTCTCCAGCTCTTGCAGGAATCCAATAAAACCAATCCTTCGACGGATAATTCAACCACTTCTTTTCCTGCATGTCGTAATGACTCATTACATCGTTCCAATAACCGTCTTGCGTTCTTGGATCGCATCCTATGCAAGGATGTCCCGACGTTCTTCCTCTGGTTACTCCATCTGAATCTATCCTACTCTTTAGTATTGGTGATTCATATATCCATAATGGTTCGCCCGTAGCTGCGTCAAGTGCCCATAGAAGACCTGTTACTGAATATTTTATTATGGCCTTTCTCTTTTCTCCATTGATATTCAATTCTGTAAGGACTGTATTCCATGATGTATCTCCTTCAACCATGTCTCTTGCTACTTGTTGATACCACCAAATAATCTCACCTGACTTTACATCGACTGCCAGGGTTGCACTTGAGTATAAATTCGGACCTGTTACATGTGTTTGGTTTGGCCATCCTCCCTGATTTCCTGTTCCAAAGTACACTATTCCAGTTTCCTGATCCAATGCCATTTGTCCCCAAATCGCTGCTACTGAAGATGTATAGTGCTTAGGCACTCCCCAGTCATTGATCAGATTCTCTCTTGGAACTTCATTACAAGGAATTCCCATTCTTCCTGATTCTTTCCATTCTGGGTACGAGAAGAACCAGCCTTTGTCACATTCTCTCAATGCCCATTCTGGATCGCCTTCACCAGGAGGTGCAAGAAACCTCCTCCATAATCTCTCAGGCGGATTTGCGTTAAGATCATACCCGTCAATAAATGCTCTTCCGCCTCCCCACGCTGCAGTAGCTCCTGTTATTGCAACTACTAAGATATTTTCATCTTCATAAATTGGACCTGGATGTGAAGGAGACCCGTATTTTCCTATTCCCTCATACATTGGCCAAGAATAATAATTTCCATCAACATTTTTACAAATTTCCTGAATACTGAATGAAATTTCTCCTGATTTCGAATCAATCGCGTCTACAGCACAGTTTAGAGTACTAGTGAATAAGTTTCCATTTATGTATTGCAAACCATGTATGTGCGGAGCTCCTCCTGCAACTTCCGGTAACTCTTGCTTTGCTTTATCCCAGTTGTGTTCGTAAATATTTATCCAGTTCATGTCTCCGGAATTAGCTTCAAACGAATACACATTTCTCATGTTCGAGGCAACAAATACTTCGCCATCTACAATTAATGGAGGTGTTATCGCACCCTCGAATGCAATTCCTCCTTCTTGGTATCTTAAAAATTCTGAAGCAGGAGGGAATGGAAAGGTCCATTTTAATTCCAACATATGAACATTGTCTACATTGATCTGGTTCTGCGGAGAATAATTTGTAGCGAAAGCATCATGATTCACAAATTCCCAATTTCTTTTTTCTCTTTCGATTTGTTCAATATCGATATTGTTCGTTGCTTCTGTATTGATATTGTTAAATTGAAATATGATTGAAGTAATTAATAGAAATATTAAGATTAAAATTACCGTTTTTCTCATAAGTATAACTCTCCTTAATCTAGAATCTCTTTGCCATATATGGTCCTTCTAATTCATACCCTAATTTTTTATAATACTCTCTTGTTCCTACAGCACTTATCACTAGTAATTTTCTCATTGACATGTCATCTTTAGCTATTCTTTCTGCTTCCTGCATTAATCTTATTCCTATTCCTTTATGTTGCCAACTTTTTGCATCTCTTTCTCCAATGGGCACTACTTGTCCATATACGTGTAATTCTCTAATAATAGCTGTGTTTTCAACGATTTCTTTCCTGTGAGCTTTATCTGATGGAATACGCATTCGCACAAATCCAATCAATGACTTTGAATTCTTCTCTTCAGCACTGATAAAATATTCTTCTCCCTCTGAAGATTCATATCGAGTATTCTTTATCTCGATGTCGTATTCTTGCATCTCTATTTTTTCTTTCAGTTGTTTTAATCCGATTTCTCTACATCTTATACACTTGCATTTGTCTCCATTTTCTTTCATCTTCGCCATTATTAATTCTCGAATATTCCCTTTGCTTGTTCCTGCCTCGATAAATTCTTCAGAAATCTCTCTTTGTATTCTCATTATTCTCACCCATGGAGGAATTTCTTTTTTTACTTTAGCTAAAAGATCTATTACCTCTTCAGTTGTATATGCATTGAATTCACCCTCTTGATACATTTTGTATAATCCAGTTCCCGGAACTACTAATGTCGGATAAATCTTTAACATATCGGGTTTGTATTTTTGATCATTAAATAATGTAATAAAATCATCAAAATCCTTCTTTAGATTTGAACCAGGTAGTCCAGGCATCATATGCGCAACAATCTTATACCCTGCATCCTTAGAAATCTGAAACGATTCTTCAACATCAAGTAAAGTGTGCCCTCTGTTTGTTTTTCTGAATATTTCATCTGACAATGTCTGTATGCCTATCTCGATTCTTGTTACTCCAAAATCTAATGCTAAATCGATATGTTTCTGCTTACACCAATCAGGTTTTGTTTCGACACTCAGACCTACATTCTTAATTGATGATTTTTCTGCTAATTTCTTTGCCTGTGCTAGGTTCTCTGATTTTACTCCGTTTAATGCATCATAGCACGACTTTACAAAACTCTCTTGATATTCAAATGGCAGATTCATGAAAGTTCCTCCAATTATCAATAATTCGACTTTATCAATATAATGCCCTATACTCTTCAATTGTTTGAACCTATTCTCAATCTGCCTTTCTGGATCATATTCTGCTTCTAATGCCCTCATAGTTGCAGGTTCGGTAGGCAGATAACTTTGAGGCGTTCCTACTTTCTCTCCACCAGGACAAAAAATACAAACTCCATGCGGGCAATTATATGGTTTTGTCATTACTGATATTACTGAAATACCTGATGCACTTTTTGTTGGTTTTATTCTTAATAATTGCAAATGATGTTTACGTTTCTCTATTGGCAATGTCTCTAACAGTTCCGAATTACTAGGAATTCGATCTTTATACTTTGTTTTTGCAAAATGTTTCTTGATGTCTTGCAAACTTGATATATCTATTTCTTGTTCTACACCTAAATCTCTCGCAAGACTTTTCCACATATTTTTTTCATCTTGTTTAGAATTAATTTGGGCCAACTACTTCCTGTTAGTATTACCATCTATATGAATCATTATAAAACATATTATCTCGTATAATCATACATTAATTGTGAATCGTCTGTATGGAGTAATTTATTTGTTCCTACTGGTCATTTCTATTATTCTGTTAATTCTTTCCACGACCAACGCAAATCATATTGAATCCAAATTAGAAGAAATTCAGTCCTTGAATGACAATTATCTTACTCGGATTGAAATACTGATACAAGAAAATCAGATGCTTTCTTCCCAACTTTCTAATCTTACTCTTACTCTTGAAAATAATCTAATTACCCATGCGAATCTAACTATAAACGAACCCTTTCAAAATCACGAAATTCAAATTGAAGGAAAATCATATTCTGTTGTTAGCGGATCGATTATTAATTTTGGATTAAAAAATGCAAACGATGTTGAGGTAGAAATCACTTGGTGGATTTTGAGTGATTGTGGTTGTGATGCAATACCTATTCGTACCGAATCAATTAATGTATCAGATATTCCATCTAGTTCTGTTTATTATTTCGAAGAAACCTTTCCATTTACTTTTGAGAAGTTCGAATTCCTCGTAATTAATCTCGACTGGCAATAATCTCAAAATTATTAATTCTATTAATATAATTATTATTGTTGGACCATATATCGAAATAATCGTGAATTTTCTGTAAATTTGTTCAGAATTTATTTAGATATTCGATGGACTTATATGTACTTTTGACACTAAACCGGGGCATGACTCGACGTGTATACGTAAGTATCCTAGTTGCTGCACTATTAATTGCAGCATCTTTGTTCCTAACCCCTATGGTTAGTGCACAAAACGTTACTCCTGCACTTGGTTCAACAAGAGCAGAGAGAAACTGGGAATACATTAATGCAAATTCCTGGGGACACAACTTTAACCCACAAACACAGCTCGGAGCTGAGAACATACACCTTGCTCAATTGCAATGGGTATTTCCAATTCCTGACGCTGATTCAATAGGTTGTTCATCAATGACCTTTTGTGGTACTGGTGGTATCGCACCTCCATTAGTTGTCGACGGTAATGTCTACTACACTACCAACTATCAGACAATCTTTTCAATCGATTCGGTTGATGGATCAATGAATTGGTACAGTGAACGAACTGCAGACGGTGATGACCCTGACATAATTGGTCCATCTGTTGCAGACAATCGTGGACTTAATCCTCCAGGTTTACCTGTATACTCTCTAGCCGCCCATACTCATTCAATGAACTATTGGGAATTGAATGGTAAAGGTTTACTTTGGCTAAACTCCTTTGGTTGTACAATCAAAGCGATCGATGCTGAAAACGGCGACGAAGTATTCACTCTATTACAACATTGTAGAAATGTTGAAACAAACTCTGGTTTGTATAACTCACAAGGATCACATGCTCCTGTTGTTGATCGCTCCAATAACCAAATTATTGTAGCAGTCGGTGGACACATGGAAGGAAGTTATGGTGGCCGTGCATATGTAGCTGCATATGACTTAGGCGCTTGTACAAGTTTCCCTTGTGAAATCGATGCAAGAAATGATGATGCACTCAACTGGAGATTCTTCTATCAACCACCTAACGGTGAATTGTTCCCAGAAGAATATGCAGCATGGGGTCAATGGTTAGTTGACACTTGTGGCGTAGGTAATATTGAAGGCTTTGATGCCTGTGATGTTCCAGAAGAAATCCTAAGAATGGATTGGGCTGGTAATCCAGGTACATATAACGAAAAGACTGGTATGCCATTCAACGCAGGTGTAAGTAACATTTGGGGCCAGATCGTAGTTGACGAAGAAAATGGAAAACTCTTCTTCGGAACTGCACAACCAGGTCCTGACTTTAACCACACATACACCCGTGGTCCTCGTTTATTCGGTTCAGCTATTGTTGGACTTGATAGCAAATCAGGTGAATTAGCATGGTACTTCCAAAGTACTACTAAAGACCTTTGGGACATGGACTGTGCATGGAATACTGTATTAGCAGAAATAGATGGACGAAGAACTGTTATCAAACAATGTAAACAGGGTCACGTTCATGCATTTGATGCAAATACTGGTGAAGTATTATGGATCACTGAAATTCCTGGTGTAAGATTCACAAAGTACTACTGTAATGCAGAATGTGATAATCGTGCTGGACCAACTAATGGTGAACGAGGACGAGGAGTATTACACTCTCAAGCACTCGGTATTGACGGTCTCAACGCAAACAACGACTGGTTCTTCTTAGATCCACGATCAGAAGCTGACATGAACAAACCATGGCAGAACTATCCATCAACTGAATACATCTTCCAAAGTCCAAATGGATCAGGATGTGCTGAAAACGATATTTCACTAGATGGTGACAATATCTACGTATCTTGCAAGAATGAACCTCTTTTCATGGAGATTCTTCCACAAGAATCACGATTCGGTAGTTTCTACGGTGGATTCATCAACAACAAAAACGATGAAGCTCCGTTCGTAGCCGATGTAAACCACTCAGTTACTGCAATTAATGTAAGAACTGGTGCAGTCGAATGGGAATTCTTTGTAGATACAGTTGCACACCGAGGTGGAATGATTTCATCTGGTGGCGTAGTCTACTGGAATGGTTTCGATGGTAAACTTCGTGCAGTTGCAACCGACAACGGTGAACTTCTACATACATTCAATCTTGGTTCAGCATTAGATACTCAACCAAGTATTGGACAAGATTCTAATGGTAAGACTCTACTCCTACAATCATTTGGAGGACGTGGTTTCACTAGCCAACCAGTAGCTGCAAGAGGATCTGTTCCTGGAGCTATAATGGCCTTTGGTTTACCTGATGAAATGCCAGAAGGTGTCAGCCGTGAGGTAGAAGTCCGTGAAGTAATAGTCACTGAAACAGTCGAAGTAGAAACAATTAGTCCAATTTCATACATTGCAATTGGATTAGGTGTAATACTAGTCGTCGTTTCTGGTGTACTCTTCACTAGATCTCGCCAAGCTACAGCATAACAATCTAAGTTGTCCCTTCGGGGACAACACATCTTTTTTTTAATATTTCTTATTCAGTTAAATTTATTATCGTATAGATTCAATAATTCTCAATGAAAATACTTGCATTAGGCACTCGTGCATTTGTATCCGGCTTTATGCTGTCTGGCGTCAATGGCGTCGAAGTTTCTAATTCATCAGATGCTCTAAAACAAATTCAGTCACTAGTTACTGACAAAGAAATTGGATTAATTTTGATTAGTAGTGATATGGCCGAACCTATTTACGATGAAATTACTGATATAAGATCCCAACATCCTGTTCCTCTTATTTACCAAATACCTACGCCTGGCTCTAAAACTGAAGAAGTTGACTATAGAGAATTAATTAAAAAAGTTCTAAAAATGTAATTATACCGGCGTCAGCTTAAATTTCTTTTTTTGTTCTTCGGATTTATCCCATGCTGGAGACAAATTACCTCCTGCACTATTTACAATATTCTCAATTGAAGTCTTGTCTTTTTGCTCTTCAATTATATTTTTAATCATTTCTATAGTATTTGATATTTCTTTATTCTGATATTCTTCTATCTTGCCTTGATCGCAAAGCTCTGCAATATCTGTTACAAATGGTAACCTTGCTAAGAGTTTTGTACCTAATCTTTCAGCAAACTCTTCACTTCTTGATTCTCCAAGAATGAAATTTTTATCTCCACAGTGTTTGCATTCTAAATACGACATATTTTCAACCAATCCGAGTAATGGAATTTTTAACATTGCTGCCATGTTGGCTGATTTACTTACTATCATTTTCGACAAATCTTGAGGCGTACTGACCAAAACTATGCCTGAAAGAGGCAATGATTGAAATACTGTTAGCGGTGCATCACCCGTTCCAGGAGGTAGATCTATTAACAAATAATCAATATCTCCCCAATCAACGTCTGTGTATAATTGTCTAATTAAATTATTGATGATGGGACCTCTCCATACCGTTGGCATTTCTGGATTATCTAACATTAAATTCACGGATATTAATTTAAGTCCTGATGACGTCTCTGCAGGAATTATTCCATTCTTGCCTTTCATCAATCTCTTTGTAACGCCGAAAATCTTCGCCTGACTTGGACCCGTAACGTCTGCATCAAGAATTCCTACATTATACCCTGATCTCTTAAGCTCTGAAGCTAATATGGCGGTCATTGATGATTTTCCTACTCCTCCCTTTCCTGACACAACTGCAATTAAATTTTCATTTTTCTTCTTGTCTAATCTTGAAATTAATTGATCTTGCGATTGTTGCGCACCACGATTATTTTGAACAATTCCCTTTAATTCATCTAATTCTTCTTTAGTCATAACGGTAGTTTCGACACTAACCTCTTTGACTTCGTCAAATTTCATTAATTCATTTCTTACGTCCTTTTTTATCGTGTCTGCTAATGGACAACCTGCAACCGTTAAAGCTATCAATACATCGACATTATTTCCATTAACCTTGATTTCTCTCACCATATTCAACTCTACTATGTTCATATGGATCTCAGGATCCATAACATTGGTTAACGAATTTTTTAGTTCTTTTTCTGATATCAAGGCTTCTATACTATGTATTTATCACTTATTATTGTTATTGTGATTTTCATCTAAAAATTCATCCAACCTTAATAATTTAAATAGGTAAATATTTTAAGATAAATTATCAAAGGTATTAAAATGAGCAAAAAATTATCAAATGAAAATGTTTTAGACGATGTCTCTAAAGACTTTGAAAAACTTGTCGAATCTATTCTTAAAAATGGACTGGACGAGGCAACTAAGATAATTTCCGACTCAGAAACCCAGTCAAAAAATCAAGAACAGGAAATTGAATCCCAACAATCAAAGGAATTTGATATTAAATCTGGACAAATCATTGGCGCGGCTGAAATGGAAAGTAGAAATTCCAATCTCTTACTTCTTGAAAAAAATATAAATAAAGTATTTACTGCCGCATTAAAAGGACTTAGTTCTGACAAAGGAAAAAATTATCCAAAGTCATTGGAACTCTTCATCAATGAGGGATTGAATACTATTGACGATTCCGATGTCGTGGTTTCTTGTAACAAAAAGGACTCTTCAATTGTTAAGGATATTATAGGTCAAATTTCTTCAAAATCGAAGAAATCTATTACATTGTCTGATACATATATTACAACCTCTGGCGGCGTTATTGTCAGTAATGCTGATTCAACTGTTATTGTTAACAATACTATTGAAGATAGATTGGAAAGAATGAAGGCAGAATTAAGAACAGACGTCGCGAAAAAATTCAAATAATCTATTCAAATATCCAAGTTCGATCTATAGCTGATTTCACCGCTTTAGTTATTATGTAAGCTATAGGAATTGAATATAATATTGTGGTTGAATTAAATATTGCAATCAGACCTAGAATACTCGGCATGCCTTCAATTGGGATTGAAAAGCCGATTGGGGGAGGTTGTGGTAATACAATAAAATTTACTACAGTCATTATTACTGTTCTAAATACCATTGGCAATGCAATAATTAACAACATATCTGCTGACAAAATATTCTTAGTCACATTATCTGTATCTAAAACAAATTTCTTCCTTCTTTTAATCACAATAATTCCTAGGTAGGATGCAAATATTGCTATTAGATTGTATATTGGACCTGTTATTAATTGACCCGGGAAAAATACAAGAAGAGAAATAAAATTAATAACTCCTGCTATGACTGCTGTTAAAGGACCAAATAATAACAAACATATGTACAAAGGAATCTCCCATATTGTATAAATTAGAAATGGAGCATATGGTGCAGGGAATACGATTGGAAAGAATGGAGGGTGTAATACTACGCCTAGTGACGCAAATAATATTGCTGCTGTTAAAGATTTTCTATCAAGTAATGGCTTTGACAATTTTCTTATACTTTTTTTTGTTTGTTAATAAATATTTTGTTCTAACAAAAAAATTTGTTACTATTCAACTACTGTAATTTTTCCGATCATAAAAGGATGCGGATCGCAATAATATTCAAATACGCCAACTTCATTAAATTTAAAAGAAAATCCCCCATTGAATCCTAATTCCTTAGATTTGAATACATGATCTCCTCTTTTTCCTGGAGGTCCTTCAACTACGTTGTGCCAATCTACTCCTCCTCCACTTCCTCCAATGGACCTGTCTATTTGTCTCCATATTACGGTAGTTCCTTTCTTTATAGTTATCTCAGATGGGCCAAATTTTAGATTCTCCATCGTTACTTCAACCTCTCCGGATAATACTCCGTTTTCATCAACTATCGCTTTACTTTCAGGTTCTGGTTCGACTGGTTCAGGTTCGACTATAGGTTCTGCTTCAGGCTCAACTATGACTTCTTCTATCACTGGTTCGGGTTCAATTACTGTTAATTCGTTATTATCTCCCGGTAACATAAACAAAACTGCTCCAATTCCAATAACTGCAATAATTATTACTGCAAAAATTTTTGAATCCATTGTTATACATTAATTATATAATCAATTTAAGAATTTCGAAAGACAATTCTTAAAATTTTAATATTATGATTAACATATTTCTAAAAATCGAATTGTTTTTAAACTCTAAATCATGAAAAAACATAGTTGGTGTAGATGCAAGCTAAGGGTAAAATTATTTGGATTAGTGGTCCTGCGGTTAAAGCTGATGGAATGTCAAGTGCACAAATGTACGAAACTGTAGAAGTCGGCAAAGACAAAATCGTCGGAGAAATTATTAGGCTTACTGGAGATACAGCCTTTATACAAGTTTATGAATCTACTAGTGGTCTAACCCCTGGAGAACCTGTAGTTGGTACTGGAACTCCATTATCTGTAACTCTCGGTCCTGGAATGATGGGAACTATTTATGACGGTCTTCAAAGACCCTTGGATAAAATTGCTGCAAAAGCAGGTTCATTTATTACTCGAGGTATTCATGTTGCTCCAATTCCTAAAAAGAAATGGAATTTTATTCCAGAAGTTAAAGTTGGTGATACTGTTCATGCAGGTAGTATTCTCGGTACTGTTAAAGAAACTGCTTTAATCGATCATAAGATTCTTGCTCCTCCTACTGCACCTTCAGGTAAAATTACTGAAGTTGTTAAAGAAGGAAGTTATGATAAAGATCACATAATTGCAATTGCTGAAGGCAAAGGTAATAAATCTGAATTTACAATGCATCATGATTGGCCTGTTAGACAAGCTAGACCATTTACAAAACGTTATGATCCAGAATTACCTCTTGTAACTGGACAACGTGTACTTGATACATTCTTTCCAATTACTAAAGGAGGAACTGGTGCAATACCTGGTGGTTTTGGAACAGGAAAAACTGTTACATTACATCAAGTAGCTTCTTGGTCTGACGCAAGTGTAGTTTTCCATATTGGTTGCGGAGAAAGAGGAAATGAAATGACTGAAGTTTTGATTAAGTTCCCTGAATTAAAAGATCCAAGAACTGGAAAATCCTTGATGGAACGAACTGTTTTAGTTGCTAATACAAGTAATATGCCTGTAGCTGCTCGTGAAGCAAGTATCTATACTGGTATTACTATGGCTGAATATTATCGTGATATGGGTTATGATACTGTCTTGGTTGCTGACTCCACAAGTAGATGGGCTGAAGCTCTTCGTGAACTCAGTGGCAGGTTAGAAGAAATGCCTGCTGAAGAAGGCTATCCGTCTTATCTTGCATCAAGATTAGCAGAGTTTTATGAACGTGCAGGACGTGTAAAATGCCTTGGTTCACCTGATCGTGATGGATCTGTTACTGTTATCGGCGCTGTTTCTCCTCCAGGTGGAGACTTTACAGAACCTGTTTCTACCCATACTATGAGATGTATCAAAACCTTTTGGGCTCTTGATACTAAACTCGCTTATTCTAGACACTATCCTTCTATTAACTGGATGACTAGCTATTCTGGGTATTCTGAATCTATAGATAAATGGTGGGTCGATAATGTCGATGCAGATCGTCCTAAATTAAGATTAGAAACATATACCATCTTACAACGTGAAGATGTACTCAAAGAAATTGTTCGTCTATTAGGTCCTGAAGCTCTACCTGATGAAGAAAAGTTAATTCTTGATGTAGCGCGTATGATTAAAGAAGGATTCTTACAACAGATGGCTTTTGACAAAGTAGATCGATATTGTAGTCCTGAGAAACAAGTTAAAATGATGAGATTATATACTGACTTCTACAAGGAGTCTCAAAAAGCTTTGAAAAATGGCGCACAACTTGAAACAATTCGAGCTCTCCCTGTCGTATCATCAATTATTCGTTCCAAATACGAAATCCCTGATGATGATTTAGGTAAAATGGACGAATTGTCAAAATCTATGTATTCATCATTTAAAGAATTAGCCAATAAGGAGGTAACTGCCGTTGTCGACACAAAATAGATCTTCGGGATTAGAATATACTAATATTGCTGAGATTAGAGGTCCATTGTTAGTTATTGATGGTGTAACAAATTCTGCATTTGATGAATTAGTAGAAATTACTACTCCAGCTGGTTCAAAACGTTTAGGTCGTGTTCTTGAAATTGGTGGTGGAACTGCAGTTGTACAAGTATTCGAGGGAACAACAGGTCTATCTGTTTCTGAAACAAAAACTCGCTTTTTAGGAAAAACTATGGAAATTCCAGTTTCTGATCAATTATTAGGTCGCGTATTTGATGGTCTTGGCAGACCTATTGACGGTCTTCCTGACCCTGTAGGAGAAAAGTTTCTTGACATCAATGGCGAGTCTATAAATCCTGAACGTCGTGATTTTCCAGAGGACTTTATTCAAACTGGAGTCTCATCTATTGACGGCCTTAATACTCTTGTTCGAGGTCAAAAATTACCTATATTCTCAGGCGCAGGACTTCCACACAATCTTTTAGCTGCTCAAATAGCTCGTCAAGCTACTGTTCCAGGAAAAGGCGAAGAATTTGCTGTAGTTTTTGCCGCACTCGGTGTTCAAAATAGTGAAGCAGCATTCTTTAGAAAATCTTTGGAAGAAAGCGGTGCATTGAAAAGAAGTATACTTTATATTAATCTTGCAGATGATCCTGCTATTGAAAGAATTATTACTCCTCGTGTAGCACTTACTGCTGCTGAATATCTGGCATTTGAAAAGAATACACATGTTCTTGTAATAATTAGCGATATGACAAATTATGCTGAAGCGTTAAGAGAAATTAGTGCTGCTCGTGAAGAGGTTCCAGGAAGAAAAGGATATCCAGGATATCTATACACTGACCTTGCAACTATCTACGAACGTGCAGGTAAAATTAAAGGATCCAATGGAAGTCTTACCCAGATTCCAATTCTTTCTATGCCTTCTGATGATATCACTCATCCTATTCCTGATCTTACTGGATATATTACAGAAGGTCAAATCGTTTTAGGACGTGATTTACATCGAAAGGAAATTTATCCACCTGTGAGTATATTGTCTTGTTTGAGCCGTCTTATGAAAGAAGGTGTAGGAGAAGGCAAAACACGTAATGACCATCAAAATGTTAGTAGTCAATTGTATAGTGCATATTCTCGTGCATTGGAATTGAGAGCTCTAGCTGAGATTGTAGGAAAAGCTGGCCTTGCACCAAATGATATCAAGTATTTAGAATTTGGAGACTTGTTTGAAAGTAAATTCCTAAAACAAGGATTTGATGAAAATCGTACTCTTGATGATACCCTTGGAATAGCGTGGGATTTGTTTAGTACATTGCCTGTTGATGAATTAACTAAAGTCAAACAAGATGAAATTGATTCATATCTGAAGGTAAAGTAAGCATGTCTAGTTCTAATAAACGTCCACCACCAACAAAAATCGAACTTATCAAAGTTAAGCGAAGTCTAGTAGTCGCTAAATCTGTTTACAAAATTTTAGAAGACAAGCGAGACGTTCTTCTTAAAAATATCGACGAAATGATTGACGAAGCGGGTAAAGCAAGAAACGAAATGTCCGAACCTTTGTCTAATGCATATAGATCATTATTTAATGCTTACATGTCTATAGGTTCCTCCAAACTTGAATCCATTGCACTTACATCTCCATCGCATATTGATGTCGACGTAGATGTTAAGGTCGTGGTAGACGTTAGAATTCCTACTATTTCTATAAGTGAAAAAGAAATTGGTTTGAATTATGGATTTGCTGATTCAGATTCCAAATTAGACGATGCAACTCAAATGATGAGACTTGCCTTGCCTCGAATCTTACGCGCTGCAGAATATGAAAATTCAATCCTTGAATTGGCACGATCTCTAGAAAAAACTCAAAGATTATTGAATGCATTGGATTATGTAATAATGCCTGGCTATAATGAATCTATTAAATATATCTCTTCTATACTTGAAGAACGTGAAAGAGAAGACTTTTCAAGATTAAAACATGTTAAAAAAGTACTTGAACGAAAGAGGTGAAACTAATGGATGATAAAGAATATAAAAAATTAAACGAAAAAATAAAAAAGAAATACGAATCAGATGTTGATGAACTAAAAAAAGAAATTATTTCTGCAAAAGACAAGGCTTATAAAGAATTGAAAAAGTAATTATGAACATTAGGTGTTAATGAAAATGAACTACAAAATCTCGTTTCTAATATTGACAATAATCGCAACAGTATTCCTCCAATTTGTGCCATTCGCATATGCGCAAGAAGAAGGAAGTGACGCATCCGCCGAAGGAATGAAATTCCTTGGTGCAGGTATTGCATTTGCTGGAGCCGCATTAGGTGCTGGTATGGCAATTGGAAGAGCAGGTTCAGCTGGTTTAGCTGCTGCCGCAGAAAATGAAAATCTTAAAACACAAGGTTTAATCATTACTGCACTTGCAGAAGCGGTCGCTATCTACGGAATCGTTGTTGCTCTGTTAATTCTCGGAAGTTAAAATAATTAGTAATTAATTATTTTAGCTAATTTCGTTATTAGCAGAACTGCTATTATTAGTCCTATAATTGGTAATATGAATGGAATAATTATTGCTATAGGACTATCAATATTTTCATAAAAATATATACCAGATAATGCTCCTACCAACAAAAAAAATGACACGAGTATTGTCGGTATAACTCTAAATCCTTTCTTTATTATATTATTCGTTATCAATTTTGATTCTAATTTATTATTTCAGTATTTCTTCTGTTAATGAGATTCTTGTACAGTATTTACATTTTAAACTTGGAGGATCTTGACTATTGACCACTAATTCTGAAACAATTGGTTCATCTGAATTTGAAATACATGTTGGATTTGTACATTTGAACACTCCTGTGAATTTTTTGGGCAGTTCTACATTTCTTTTTTCTTTTATTTCGTAATTTTCAATTATGTTGATTGTAGAATGCGGTGTAATTAATGCTAAACGATTCGTCTCTTCTACTGCCAATATCCTGTTTTCAATTTTAATTATATCTTTCTTCTTATACTGTTTACTGGAAACATTCATTGCAACAGAAACTTGATTCCCGTCCGTTCCATTAATGTCCAATGCAGATAATACATTGAATGCTCTTCCAGCCACAATATGATCTAAGACCGTTCCGTGTTTTATCCTATTTATTCTAAGATCGTGCGTTTCTGACATTTTCTATTAATTCTTGTTTTTGCAACGTTTATATTTATGTGTGTATAAACTAATGAAAAGATTGAAAAATCCATTTTATAACCGTGATATTGTTTCGATCAAGGATTTTCAACGTCCTGACTTAGACTATTTATTTCAAGTCGCTGATAACATTAAAACATCTCTTCCTAATGACTCTCTGAGTACTAAGTCGATTGGACTTATGTTTTTTGAACCAAGTACTCGTACTCGTTTAAGTTTTGAATCTGCAATGAATTCTTTGGGCGGAAAGTCAATTAGTTTTGGTAATCCTTCTGACTCATCTACTCAGAAAGGCGAAAATCTTAGTGATAGTTTACTTACAATGGATCAATACGTTGACGCTATAATTCTAAGACATGCTAGCGAAGGAGTTTCTAGATATGCTTCAGAAATATGCACCAATCCAATTATCAATGCCGGCAGTGGTAGCGAAGAACATCCTACCCAAGCTATGTTGGATGTTTATACCATTTTAAACGAATGCGGTAAAGTCGACGACTTAAATATTGCAATTTTCGGAGATTTAAAATACGGTAGAACCGTTTATTCTCTTTTATACGCTCTGTCTAACTATAAACCTAATATTCATCTTGTATCTCCTAAACCTCTTCAACTTCGACCTGATCCATTAATTGAACTTAAAAGTAAACTAAATATTTCTGTTCATGAAAACCTTCAAGACATTATTTCTGATTTGGATGTGATTTATACCACTAGAATTCAAAAAGAACGTTTTCCTGATTTACAAGAGTATGAAAGAGTAAAGGGCTCTTATAAAATTGATAACAATCTACTTGCCAAAGCGAAAGAAAACCTTGTTTTACTTCATCCTATGCCTAGATCTGACGAAATTCCTAGTGAAATTGATAATACTGTTTATGCAAAATACTTTAATCAAGTAAGCTCTGGAAAATTAATTCGTTCAACTTTGTTACACCTTATTTTCACAGAAAATTCGTCTTTCTAACCGCAACTGGAATAGGAACAAGACAAACATTTACTACAACCTTCTGCGTAAATCAAACTCATTTCTCCACATGCAGTACATTTACTCTTGTTATTTGAACTAGATCCTGTTATTTCTAATACTTCGTTCTTTATTTCTTCTGTTTCTGGGATTATTGCTTCTGGTTCTGTGTGCATGGAATCAGCTAATGCATGAGCAACTGCATCTGGAACTGACCTAATTGGTATGCTTGTACCTTTTGTTTGATGCCATGATACATTCTTTGTTTGTATTCCTCGCATTGTCTTAATTATTGACTTCACATCGACATCGGATTGCAACGCTATTGAGATTAATCTTCCCATTCCTTCATATGCTGCTTTCTCTTCATCACCTGATTTACCCCTTTCAATGAATACCTCTCTTGGTCTTCCTTCTTGATCTCTATTTATTGTAATAAATAATCCGCTGTTTGTATACGT
>ENA-UPTF01001090-UPTF01001090.1-marine-metagenome-genome-assembly--contig:-NODE-1090-length-17664-cov-4.556320_pt1 | contig 17664 bp, 15 predicted proteins | sample MGYA00238166_ERZ767019 | MGnify/ENA primary metagenome ERZ767019 (study PRJEB28930, sample SAMN06266391) | marine metagenome | isolation source: Sea water from 250 m depth | place: Atlantic Ocean...
CGACTTCCGTTTGTGGCTGGTACACCTTCCATCCAAGTGTTTAAGTCTTTGACGAGGTAAGGCACGCCAGACAGCGGACCTCCGGGTAGCCCTCGCTCTACTGCCGCTCGTGCATCATCAAAAAGAGTAGCAACAACAGCGTTCAGGGCTGAGTTGCGTAATTCGATCCGGGCAATTGCTGACTCAACAACTTCCAGCGCAGAGACCTCTTTGTCTGCGATGAGGGTCGCAAGCCCGACTGCATCGAAGTTCTCGTATTCGTCTACAGTAATCATCGTGACCCCGCACCACAGCTCAATTCATTGCATAAACTCTGCTTCACTGCGATGGCACTCTACAGTGTGCCCCTTGCTCAGTTGTCGGACTGGCGGTGTTTCACGATCACAGGTGTCTTTAATCGCCAATGGGCAACGATCAAAGAAGGGGCAACCGACCTCTGTCAATGTCACTACCCGGTCTATCCCTGCCTGAGCTTCCTGAGTTTGCATCGTTTCTTCTAGCCATCCCACACGAAGTTCCGGCACTGAACTGATCAGCAACCGAGTATAAGGATGGTAAGGCGGTGACAACACATGGTCGGCCGTTCCCTGTTCAACCACTCGACCCGCGTAGAGCACAACGATCTTATCTGCAAAAGACGCGATCGTAGACAAGTCGTGGCTGATAAAAACAAAGGATACGCCAGTTTGTTTACGCAGTCGCTTTAACAGTTCGATGACATTGGCACCCACGATCGAATCCAATGCCGAAATGACCTCGTCACACAGCAACACCTCAGGAGACGCGGCAAGTGCCCTGGCAAGATTAACGCGCTGTTTCTGACCACCCGAAAGTTCTTCCGGGTATCGCCCCGCAAAGTCATGCGGTAGTTCCACCATCTCCAATAATTCCAAGATTCGTCTGCGCTTCTCCTTGCCTTTTAATCCCAGATAAAATCCCAGCGGCCGACCCAGGATATGATCGATTCTCTGACGCGGATTAAGCGCAGTGTCTGCCATCTGAAATACAAATTGAATCTTCTGCAGTTCACTCCTCTTCCGCTTTTGAAGTGCCGGTTGCAGTTCGTCTCCATCCAGCAGCACCTGTCCTTGTGCGGCCGGCAGCAAGCCGGCCATAACTCGCGCTAGGGTTGATTTCCCGCAACCGGATTCGCCAATCACGCCCACGGTATGGCCACGTTCGATGGAGACATTGACATCCCGCAACACCGTAATCGCAGGCATACCATTGTGTATCCTGCCATAACCTGCGGTGATGTCTTTCACCTGCAGCGCCGGTGATTCCCGCCTGTGCTCGCCCAGCGATTCATCGCCCTGGCCAGCCGCGGGTGGTGGTCGCACCGCGTACATTAAGCGTCGGGTGTAATCATGCCCAGGTTGGTTTACCACCTGCTCAGCGCTGCCGTGTTCCTGAACTTCGCCCGCATACAACACCACGATGTGGTCTGCGATCTGCGCGACTACAGAAAGGTCGTGCGTGACATAAATGGCCGCAGAGCCTTCCTGTTTGATCACTGATTTGAACGCCTTGAGGACCTCAATCTGGGTGGTTACATCAAGGGCAGTAGTTGGCTCATCGAGCACCAGAAGATCCGGCTTACCGCACAGCGCCATTGCGGCCATCAACCGTTGCAACTGACCACCGGATACCTGGTGAGGATATCGCCTGCCCAATCGATCCGGATCGGGCAATTCCAAGGCGCGGTAAAGCGCCTCGGCACGTTCATTGGCCTGCCCCTGATTCAATATATCGTGTAGAACACACGACTCCGTCACCTGTTCACCGATCGTCAGGGCCGGGTTGAACGTTGCCGCTGCACTCTGAGCCAGATAAGCGACCCGCTGGCCACGCAGAGTCCGCAGCTGATCTGACCCCATGGTAATAACATCTTCACCCTCCAGACGCACCTCGCCCCCCGCGAACTCAAGACCCGGCTTGGTATACCCCAGAGCTGACAACGCTATCGTGGTCTTGCCGGACCCCGACTCGCCGATCAGCGCCACAACCTCGCCGCGGGCCACGTTAAAACTGACGCCTTTGACGATCGGCAAGAGGCTGTCATCGTCCCTTCGGGCACTGATCTTGAGGTCATCAACTTCCAGTAGGGCGGTCATGAAATCATTCTCTTCGCCAACTTACCGCCAGAATGGGCAGAGATATCATCCACAATCATGTTCACTGAGATGGTCAGGGTTGCGATAGCAAGCGATGGCACTATCGGTGCAATCGATCCATAGATCAGGCCCGGAAGGTTTTCTTTCACCATACTGCCCCAGTCCGACATGGGCGGCTGCACACCGAGCCCCAGAAAACTCAGTGCGGAGATAAACAAGATGATCCAGACAAAGCGCAGACCAAAATCAGTCGCGAGCGGCATCGCGATATTCGGCAATATTTCCCGGGTGATAATCCACCACAAACCTTCCCCGCGTACCCGGGCCGCTTCGACAAAATCGCTGACCATAACGTCCTGGCCCAGCGAACGCGCAATGCGAAACACGCTGGCCGCATAGATAACTCCAGTCAACAGGATCAGCAGAGGAATCGTGCTGCCCAAGGCAGCAATCATCACAAGCGCCAACATCAATGACGGTATGGCAAGCACTGCATCGTTTAGCCGGCTCAGAGTCATATCGAGCAGTTTGCTGCCGACAGCCGCTGCAATGCCCAATGTGACGCCGATGACGTACGCCAAAAGGGTCGCAATAAACGATATACCAATGGTCGTTCTTGCGCCAAAGAGGATGCGGGACAGGGTATCCCGACCCAAATAGTCAGTCCCAAGGTACACGATTTTACTGGGCGGCTGAAAATCAGTGTCCGGATACTCGTCCCCCCCTGGCACCATGAAAAGCGCCTCGTCGAGAATATCCCCCTCGTGATAGGGAGAGATCATTGGCCCTATAGCCACTATGATGGCCCAGAATATCAAGACTACAACACCAGTTTTACCTGCCCAGCTGAGTTTGATCTTTCGCTTGGGCGGTGCGTCAGGCAGTTCGTCGAACTGCGTTGTCTGACTATTGTTTTGTCGAATATCGGACATTGCCGGTTCTCTTACTTGGGATGACGCAGGCGCGGGTTAGACAAAATTGACGCCATGTCGGCGATAAAGATCAGAACAACATAAGTTGCACAGAAAATCATCGCACAGGCCTGGACCAGCGGCGGGTCCCTCAGAAGAACGGCTTCGATCATCATTTTGGCCAACCCGGGATAGGCAAAAATTGTCTCGACCACGACGACGCCGCCGACAAGCCATGCAAGATTCAGCGCAATTACATTAACGATCGGGCCGATTGCATTTAACAGCGCATGCCGCAAGATGATTTTCCTGCGCGGCACCCCTTTGAGAATCGCCATTTCAATATAGGGCGAACTCATCACATTCAGTACTGTTGCCCGTGTCATTCGGATGATCTGAGACGACACAACAATAACCAAAGTCAAGGTGGGCATCGCTAAGGTCTTAATCAAAAGCCAACCGGATTCGCCGCCCCTCAGAAAAACGACAGAGGGCAGCCACCCCAAGTGAACCGCGAAAATTAATACCAGAAATGTCGCGACGAGAAACTCAGGCACTGATATCAGACTCAGCGTCGAGAATGTCACCGCGCGGTCAAGTCGCGTTCCCGGGTGCATCGCCGCGATCAACCCGAGAAATAATGAAATAGGAATTGCGATGACTGACACCCAAACGGTAAGGCGGAGGGTGTTCATGGCTCGCGGTGCCAACATCTCAACAATCGGCGTGCCTAATCCGGCCCCCAGACCCGCCTTGGAAATGCCGAGGTCCCCCGAGGCGACGTTGCCGAGCCAGACCAGATACTGAATGTGAGCAGGCTTATCCAGTCCCAGTTTTTCACGAAGCGCTGCGGTGTTTTCAGGGGTTGCCATCTGCCCCAACATAATCTGTGCGATATCTCCAGGCAACAGATTGGTCATGCCAAAAATCATCAATGACACCACCCACAAGGTGACAATGCTGATAGCTATCCGACCGACAACCGAGCGCCAAAGCATGATGAGTTAATCAAAAAACATGGTTTATTAGGGTGTTCCAAAACAAAGGAGCCCGCACGCGAACGTGCGGACTCCTCTTATCAACATTGCAACCTCTAACTTAAGCTTCTTAACTTAAGCCTCTCTCCAGATGTGCTCGGCCCAGCCGTTTCCACCAAACTGACCTAGAGGCACATTCGAGAAGCCCTGCACCTTGCTGTTATGGGCATCCAGTACGTTAGTGTGGGCAGGAATGATAATTCCGCTCTGGGTGCTGACCAGCTTTTGCATCTCACAGTGCATCTCGTGCCGCTTGACTGGATCGGTCTCGGCAAGCGAGTCTTTTAACAGCTCACCCATGCGATCACTGTTCCAGAAGGTATCATTCCAGTTACCGCCAGGACCAAACTGAATACCCATCATCGCGTTCGCGGTCGGGCGCATATTCCAAGCCACCACGTTCAGCGGCTCTTTCATCCACACCGCACCCCAATACCCGTCAGTCGGTACCTTCTTCAGCTTCAGATCAAAACCGATCTTCTTGAGGTTGGCCTGCATCAGGAGACACGCGTCCTCGATAAAACCAATCACAGGCGCGACCCACAATTCAGCTGTCGTGTAGCCGGACTTATTCAGATGCCATTTGGCCTTATCCGGGTCATACGGTCTTTGCGGCAGTTCATGACAATGATCGGCGCCGTAAGACACGTTGATCGGATGATCGTTACCCACTGTACCTTGGCCTTTCAGGAACTTACGAACAATCCGCTCACGATCCTGGATAAATCGAAGACCCTCTACCAGATCATCATTGTCACCAGGCGCTGTGTTCTTCAGACAGCAGATACCGCCATACAGACCTGCAGGCACGGACAACACGTCATAGCCGTCAGTCGACTCGATCTTCTCTATACTCTGAGGATTGATCGCAGTAATCATGTCGACACTGCCCGCGAGCAACGCGTTAAGACGTGCATTCGGATCGGTAATCGCCGTGATCTCGATGCTATCGAGATGCTGACCGGTGTCCCGCCAATAGTTCGGGTTACGCGAATGGGTTGATTTCACTCCGGCCTGGAATTCGTCGATCAGATAAGGCCCCGAGCCAACCAGAGGATTGTCTGTCCGGACGATCTTGGCTTGCGGCTGTGTGAGCTTGTACGGCATATCCGAATCGGGTGACGACAAGGTCAGTTTGACGGTGTACTTATCAACCGCTTTCCACTCCGTCACGTTGGTAAAGAAAGAACCGATTGAAGAGGGTGATCCCTCCGCAATGTGGCGGTTCATACTCCATACGACGTCGTCCGCTGTTAGCGCTGAGCCATCGTGAAATTCAACACCCTGACGGATCTTGAAGACGTACTCTGTCGCATTAGCGTTCACCGACCACTCTTCAGCCAACTCACCATGAAGGCTCATGTCGGTCCAGATCTGAATCAAGCCATTGCGGCTCGTATTTGCACGGACGTAGTCGATGGTTGATGTGCCGAGCAACGGATCCAAGGTGTCATCTGGACCATGCAGGTTCGACGCAAAGACCACGGAGCCGCCCCGATTCGGAGTTGATGCCAACGCGCCAGCGGACGTCAGCAAACTGCCGGCCGTCGCAGCCGTCACGCCCAAGGCGCCCATGGCCGCCAGAAACTCGCGACGATTGATAAGGCCATCGCGATGCATCTGTTGAAATGTTTTAACTTCCTTCATACTGACTCCTCCTGTGGGTCATTCAAGGTCTAGTTATCTACTGATAGAAAAGACAGGACCTGGGCAAAAATTGCACCAATAGAAATTTGCCTCGTATTTCCGAGTCTTTACGATTTCAGTGAAACATATGGTGCGCCATCCGTCAAATAACCGAAACTCCAAGACGGTATAGGAGATATTTCTAGCAAGTTTTGTCCCAAATTCATGCAGTTTTATCAATACAGCTAACGGTTTTGCTTCACTTCTTGTCATGATTCCCTTTGGTTCGCGATAATGATAGCGCCCCCTTTATTGATGCCGTGATGTACAGAATCCTCCTTTCTTCGATATTCCTGCTCCTTTCAATCGTGCCGTTCGGCCCGTCTTACGGCACATGCCCGTGTACGTACACCCCCGCACTCCTGATTGAGGTTGTCGATGGAGACACGGTTTGGTTTCTGGTTGAGGGCGAAGAAATCAGAGTGCAATTTGCTGATATCCACACACCGGAACTTTCTCCCACATCGGAGAATGCCAACTGGTGTGAAGAAGAAGGAAGGAAGGCCATTCTCGCCCGGGATTTCGTGTGGCAACATCTTGGCGCCGCCAAAGAAATCCTGCTCGATATTCAAGAGGTGAATTCAAACGGGGACACTGTTGCAGTCGTTTATATAGATGGAATCGACCTTGGGCAGGAACTCCTTTACCAATACTTGGCGACAGAAGACATGTCTGATGCCTCACTTTGGTGTAAATAGAACATGTGAGCCAATCACAGGAATATGCAGCGGTTCGAACTCGTTTCGAGCGGGACGGTTATTGCTTCCCGCTTCCCGCCTTGAGCAACGACGAAGCCGCAGGGTTACGCACCAAATTCGAACATGCTGAGCGCCAAACTCCAACAAATCTCGATCAGTTCGGTTGTGTTCTCGAATACCCGCATCTTGTGATTCCAGTTATCTCGAAACTGGCGCTAGATCCGCGCATTACAGACTGGGTCTCCGCCATTCTCGGTCAGGATCTTTTGTTATTACGCGCGTCAATATTTGTTAAGGAGCCAATGACAGAAAAGTTTGTCAGTTGGCATCAAGATCTGACCTATTGGGGACTCGATGGAATTGATGAGGTCACTGCGTGGTTAGCGATGACACCCGCCACGATAGATAACGGCTGCATGCGGTTTGTAGCGGGCTCGCATAACCAATGGGCGCAACATGAAGACCGATACCACCCAGACAACATGCTGTCACGCAGCCAAGAAATTTCAGTTAATGTAAGCGAGAAAGATGCGGTAGAAGTGACGCTCGATGCGGGTGAGATTTCGCTTCATCATGGCCGAACGTTCCACGCCTCTCACCCCAATCGCACAGAAGATCGCCGGATCGGTGTCGCCTTTCGTTACATTATGCCGTCGATGCGTCAGACCCATACCAAAAACGCAACCGCAATGCTGGCCCGCGGTAGAGATAGTTACGGCCATTTCGAACTGATCGAACCACCGACATCCCTTTTCGCGCCAAAAGACATAGTCCGGCTGAAGAAGATATTTACAGCTGAGAATCCAACGTATTACCAGGGTGCAGCGTACGAAAAGTAATTTTTTCTTTGCGTCACGACTCGAACTAACGAATTGCTGTCCCTTTAAAAAATGTGTAACTAAAAACACCATTTTCACCCGTTCGCGTCCGGTGCAATCCCTCGATGCCCTTTTGCCATGCCCGTTCATTCATGAGACCAAGATCTAAAGACTGCGTTTTGACGCCTTCTACCATTGGAATAATTGTCTTGTGCACAAAACTCTCCCTAAGCTCCGGGAAAGCCTGATCAATGTAGACCATCTTTGGGACAACGCGAATATTCTGGAATCCACTGGTCTTAATCAAAGGAAACAGTTCACGACCGACGAGAGAATTTGCGCCAAGCCTTTCTTGTACCTCGATCAGGCAATTCCAAGCCTGCATAGCCTCTTTGGTTTGTGGATGAAAATAGCAAGAACCATGGTCTCCTTCAAAAACAGTGATCGACCCTCCTCTTTTCAGATACTTTTTAAGCTTCATTAAAGCCGCCACAGGATCAAAGAGGTGCTCCAGAAGATGGCACACAAAGATATGATCGACACGCTCCTCCTCGATTGGCAAATCGAAGATATCAGCATGCAGAAACTCTACATTTGAAATCTTGTTCCGCTCAATTAATTCACGTGCCAAAGCGAGAGAATTTTCGACCCAGTCTACGGAAAGGAATGTCGCTTTCGGACTGTTCTGCGAAAGAGTAAGTGTTTGTGCGCCGACGCCACAGCCCACCTCAAGAACAACAGAACCAGGAGGGTACACAGTATCCGAATGGATCAATTCCCTGACAGAACCCGCCTGATCGTAGAGACGCTCTGTTTCCCGCTCTGAATACCCGTGAACGTAGCTAATATCCTGGTCTGTCGTCATATATCGCTGACCAATGAATTGTAGGGTTCATATCAACTCCCGGACACCAACGGAAGTCCAAATCTATTGCAGTCACGTAACCTGTTACTACTCTCCAAAAACCATGATTCGTATGGCGGTCGGATTTTTCCCGTTACAAGGATTGTTTACCTGCGGGCAATTCGATACCACCGCAAGTGCATTCATCTCCGCTCGCAATTCCACATAGGTGCCGGCTGAACAAAGGCCATCAACAAACACGGTGGGGGCGAGTTTTTGCTCATCAGTCACAGGAACATTACAGAAAAAATTGATATTGGGAACGATATCCTGACGGCCCATTTCATAAGTTTTTAAGGCTGAAAGAAAATTCTCTCGGCATCCGGGACTGTCTTTAACATCGTAGAGCAGCTTGTTGCTCGGCGCGCTACAACATCCCGCGATCGTATCGTGACCACCAAATAAATCTCTAACCACAGTGAACATCGGCCGTGCTTCGTCAGAATAAAGAACATGGCCCTCGGTCAGTTTCAGAGTGCCCGCTGCCTTTAATGTATTTGGAGCATGGTAGCGTTCCTCCCGGTGATCGGCGTTGTAGCACAAGAAATCGACACCTTGATTGCCTTCAATATCCAAGATCCTAAGGATTTGTCCATCGGACACCACGCTGGTCCAGTATCCGCCCGCTGGAATGATTTCATCGGAAAGTGTGGTTTTCATAGCATCGCCTCTCGAGGTAAGAAATGCCCTCTGTGATCGTGTGTTCTTCCGAATCGGAACGCCGCCGCATTCGTCTACAGCACCCTTAACAATGGCCCTCCGACCGCTGACTGATCCAATAAAAGAATAGCCACCCCGTATGTTACTCTGTTGTTCAAGATAGAGACTGCTGTTTCAGAATGTCTGAGTAAAACGGTCGGCACTCCTTTATTAGGAATTTATCTGGAGAATCAATTGAAATCCTTAAACAAGCCACAACGGACCTTTTGTGATTTTCCGTTTGCACCTGACATTCATCAACTTTCATCTGATGTCGCCATCATCGGGGCAGCACACGGCACACCGTATCGCCCCGGGACTCCCAGCCATGCCGCCAATGCAGCCCATGCGGTTCGAAATGCGCTGGCCTGGTACAGCACCAATCCGGAACAGTATGACTTCGACAGCAGGACAAACGTATTTGGAGGGGCTACCGTGGTTGACTGTGGCGACGTCCCAGGCGACCTTGATGACGGGGCAGGCAATCGGTCGCGAATCGAGGCGGCAGTGTCTGGCATCCTGGAGAGTGGGGCGGTTCCTATGCTACTCGGCGGCGACGATTCGGTACCCATTCCGTTTTTCTCGGCCTACGAAGGACACCACGAGTTCACTGTGCTACAGATCGATGCCCATCTGGATTGGCGTCACGAAGTTCACGGCGTGACCCACGGATTTTCCAGCACCATGCGCCGGGCATCAGAAATGCCTCAGGTCATCGGCATGGTTCAGGCTGGCGTCCGTGGGCCCGGCAGCGCCCGCAAAGCGGAACTGGCTGATGCCAAAGCATGGGGATCGTTAATTTTCCCCGCCAACGAAGTAGAAACTCATGGCATCGAGCAAGTGGTTGCAGCGATTCCAGAAGGTTCCAATGTCGTTTTTTCAATCGATGTCGATGGACTTGATCCGGCACTGGTGCCGGGAATTCTGCTGCCTGCACCGGGTGGTATTGGTTATCAGCAAATGATCACCTTAATTCGCGGCGTCGCGTCGCGGGCCACAATTGTTGGCGCTGCCTTCGTAGAGTTCATGCCGGAAAAAGACCTTAATGGATATGGGGCTAGAGTCATCGCACGACTCGCCAGCGTTATCATTGCCACCATCGGACATCAGAGAATTGATACAACCCATCCAGCAACTTCGTAAGTGGCACCGATCAAGAAACAGTCCGCCTGATACTTTTCGTATGGACACTTAGTTGCCAAAATTCGGATAATTACTGACCTTCTGATTTCCACCTAACTTGCACAAAACCAACCTTGCCCCTTGACATTGATTTTCACGATCGTTCGGTCCTCGTTGTAGGAGGCACCAGCGGCATTAACCTTGGAATCGCCGAGGGCTTTGCCCGTGCGGGGGCGCGCGTTGGTGTTGCCAGCAGGTCGCAGGACAAAGTCGATGCTGCCGTTCGGCTTTTATCCGACCATGGCGGCCAGGCTATTGGATTAACCGCGGACGTGCGAGAGCCCGATGCCGTTCAGTCCGTGATGGAAGAATTTCATGATGCGTTTGGTGAGATCGATGTCCTGGTGTCGGGTGCAGCTGGGAACTTTCCGGCTCCTGCAAATGCGCTCTCACCAAACGGGTTCAAAGCCGTTGTCGGCATCGACTTACTCGGGACATTCCATGTGCTGCGCTCAGCGTACCCTTACTTGGTAAAACCCGGGGCATCGGTGATCAACATCTCCGCACCCCAGTCCTACCAACCAATGGAGTTCCAGGTCCACGTGTGTGCCGCCAAAGCCGGTGTTGACATGGTCACCCGGGTACTCGCCATGGAATGGGGGTCCGACGGGATCCGGGTAAATTCCATCGTGCCCGGCCCCATTGCCGACACCGAGGGCATGCAACGGCTCGCGCCTACCCCGTCGATGCGCGATGCGGTGGCAGAGTCGGTACCGCTTGGCCGGGAGGGAACTAAGGAAGACATCGCCCAAATGGCCTTATTTCTTTCTTCTTCCGCTGCCAGCTACATCACCGGAACAATTATCCCAGTCGACGGTGGCTGGTCGCTTGCCGGGGTTAGCAGCCTCAGTGCAATGATGAAAAAACAAATAAAGTCTGCGACTGACTAGATGTCAGCAATCGTCGTTATTGACTTCGCAGTAACTCCGTGTCGTTTTGGTTTACCTCTCCATTAGCATCCAAAGCAACTCCATAATCTTCACGTGCACTCTTTTCTGATACGAATCCGTTTAATACATCACGAGCAACATTGACTGGGTCTCGATGAAGTGGATTACCAAACCCGCCACCACCGGCCAACTCTAGAACCAGAGAATCGTTCACGGGAATATTCTGTTGTCCTTTAGGTTTCAGTTTCTTCCCAGTTCCTAAATAAACCTGCCCCAAAGCGCCATCTTTACCATCTTCGCGCCCGCGAGGTGCATGGTAAACACGCTCGTACATTGCCAAAACATCAAAAGGAATGCCATCAAGCCCACCAATTTCGATGATCTGTCCACAGCCCCCACGATAACGTCCTGGCGCGCCTGAGTTTTCTCGAAATTCTTTTCGCCAAAATACGACGGGCGTAATTGCCTCAGTTGCCTCTACAGGCACCCCTCGAACACCACTTGGGAAAGCTGTTGCGCTGAGTCCGTCTTTTGTTGGTCTAGCCCCCATTCCGCCAGCATTAAAGTGCAAAAGGTCAAATGTCGGAATGTCACCCTCGTAGGTCTCCGCGCCGCTGACAGCTTCCCCACCACGTAACTGCAAAATCCATAATGACGCCGAGCCTTCTGACGGACAACCTTCACTTATTGCCTGATGAAGGCAACCAAATACTGTATCTGGCAGGAGATGACCAATAATGTGTCTTGCTGCTACTGCGAAAGGTCGTTGAACATTAAGAATACATCCATCGGGCGCAGAAAAAGTAATCGGCGCCAATGAGCCATAATTATTTGGAATATCGGGTGCGACTGCGCATTTCACACCGAAACAAGTGTAAGCCTTTGTGTAATTAAGGACGACATTGATGCCGTAATTGCTTGCCGCAGAGGTGCCTGTGTAATCGACATGTATTGAGTCTTCCCCCACAGTGAGCTCCGCAGCTAAGGTGACCGGCTGATCATACCCATCCATAGTTAGCTTGTTTCTATATTTTCCCTTCTTAAGTTCTTTTATCCTTTCGATCGTCGCCGCGCGCGAATTTTCAATAATAAATTCCGCTAATGATTGAAGGTTGTCGATCGAAAACTCTTCGAGCATCTGAATCATTCTCCGACAACCAATGTCATTAGCACTTGCGAAAGAATAAATATCACCAACAACCTGCCTGGGTTCACGCACATTGGTGCTCAGAATTTCAATGAGAACTTTGTTCACTTCGCCTTTATTAAACAGATGCATGATCGGAATATTGATGCCCTCTTCGAACACCTGTTGCGCATCTGGACCAAACCCGCGACCTCCTATATCAACAACGTGGCAAGTATTTGCAAAAATACCTACGACTTTTCCTTTATAAAATGTTGGCGTTACGACCGTAATGTCATGTAAATGGCCCGATGTTTGCCATGGATCGTTAGTAATAAAAACATCACCAGGCTCCATATTTCCCACCGGGAACTTTTTAATGAAATGAACAACCGCTTCAGCCATTGCATTAATGTGCCCCGGCGTGCCCGTGACGGCTTGCGCGAGCATCCTTCCTTGATCATCAAAGACTGCCGCGGCAAGATCTCCTGCTTCACGAACGCTTGTTGAAAATGCTGTTCTAACTAGAGCCTGCGCCTGCTCTTCAACCACCGATATCAGGCGATCCCACATAACCTGCATCTTGATCGAAGAGATTTCAGAAGTTGACTTGTTCATAATTTCTATTTGGAATTCTTTCGTTCAAAGATCATGTACCCACCGTCAGTCACTTGACCTTCAAATCGTCGCGTGATCACTGTGGCCGTATCACTTTCTGTGACGATTGCCGGACCTTCGATCTTAGCCCCGGGCGCAAGTGATAACCTGTCGTAGACAGCAGCATCATTAAACTCACCACTTTCTGCATCCATCAACTTGCGAAATTCCGTCGTATCGGGCGCATAGGATTTGGCAGACATGTTGATAGCAAGACCATCAGATTCTTTTGTGCTAACCAGTAATGACCAAGTCAAAATTTCTATTTCGAGACTTGGAATCGTTCTTCCATATAGACGCGTATATTCCGTTTCAAAAGCAATCGTCAATCGACCCGATGACTGCGAGTCCAACTCGGCCTCTTCTAGTTTGACAGGAATTTCAACGCTGACTTCATGACCTTGGCCGATGTACCGCATAAACGCAGTTCGAATTTCTCTAGTTCTTTGACCCTGGGCGCCTGGCTCCACTACATCAGTGGCTTCTTTTCTCATCGAATGGAGAAGTTGATTGATTCCATGATAGTCAAGATCGTCTAGTCTTTGATAATAACTACGAATGACTTCATAAGAGACTGGCGCTTGAAGAAATCCGAGAGCTGAGCCTACTCCGGCACCAGGTGGAATCACGATCTTTTGAATATTTAGTTTTTCGGCAAGTCGAGCCACATGGATTGGGGCAGCCCCCCCAAACGCAACGATGGTATAAGTTTCAATATCGACTCCGCTCTCAATCGCGTGAACGCGTGCAGCATTCGACATGTTTTCATCTACAATTTCTGATACTCCAAGTGCCGTATGCGAAGTCTTAAAACCAAGTTTGCTGCCTATAACGCTATCCAACGCTTTACTGGCATTTTCTACATTGAGACGGATGCTTCCACCGGCAAAATTTTCAGGATTCAAACGGCCAAGCAATAAGTCGGCATCTGTCACTGTAGGCGCTACTCCGCCCAAGTCATAACTCGCCGGACCCGGCTCTGAGTCCGCACTTTCTGGACCGACGCGAATTCGATTCATCGCGTCAACATCAGCTATCGAGCCTCCTCCCGCGCCAATTTCTACCATTTCAATGACTGGAATATTGATAGGAATTCCACTGCCCTTCAGAAATCTGTATTCCCGGGCGACTTCGAAGGTTCTGGAAGTGTGTGGCTCACCGTCGTCAATAAGACATACCTTAGCCGTTGTCCCCCCCATGTCGTACGAGAGCACGCGCGATAATCCCAACTGTTTTGCTATAAAACTGCTAAATATTGCGCCTCCCGCGGGACCCGACTCTACAAGACGAACGGGAAACCGAATGGCGGTTTCAAGTGTCGTAATGCCTCCTCCAGACAACATCAAAAACAGGGGGCAATCAAGGCCTTGTGTACGTAATTGGGAAGCAAGCGACCGGAGATGCCTACTCATGAGCGGCTGTACATATGCGTTTGCACAGGCCGTAGAAATTCGCTCAAACTCTCTCATCTCAGGAGAAACCTCAGACGAAAGCGTTACATCAATTTCAGGGGCTTCAGCACAAATGATCTCTCGTACGCGTTGTTCGTGAGAATTGTTTCTGTAGCTATGCAGAAATCCAACGGCTACACTTTGGATTTCCTTCTCAAGCAAATGTGGGACAAGCGCCCGGACCTCACCTTCATTTAGAGGCTTCAAAATACGACCGTCTGCACCGATTCGCTCAGACACAACCAATCTTTGCGAACGCGGGACCAGAGGTGCGGGAAGCTCTATATTAATGTCGTACTGTTCGAATCTGTTTTCGTTCCTCATTTCAACAACGTCGCGAAATCCATGGGTGGTGACGAGCGCAACAGGTGCTCCACGGCGTTCGATCAGTAGGTTCGTCGCTAGCGTCGTTCCATAAATGATTGTCTCCACCTGGCTGGGATTGATCTTTGCTTGCGTTAGAACAGTGTCTACTCCTGCGAGTACTCCTGTTTCAGGTTGAGATTTCGTCGTCAGCGTTTTAATGGTGAATTGTTTATCACCACACTCTAAGGCGACGTCAGTAAACGTCCCACCAATATCGACAGCCAGCCGCGTTCTATATTTTTTGTCCATTCTCTTTGATTCCGTCTAACGTCTACCGTACAACTTACTTCTGTACAGAAAATAATTCCTTATCCTAATGTCTAGAACTTGAGTCATTTAATTGACCAATTAACCCCATCCAAATGCGGTTGACCTAGTGGAAATTTGTCGCACACTTTGTAGGACATCGATAACGAACTCCCACCACTACCGTAACAAGTTTGAATCATCGTTGCGCGGGCCGAGTGGCAAACGGGCAAAATTCCCCTGTAATTAGAACATTGCCTCTCTTGATTTGACGATCGCTGTCATAACTTCGTTGTAGGGGGCGCGCAGGCCCATTTCATTAGCAACAACCGGAACCATGCCATTGATGGCATCAATTTCCGAGGGTCGACGTTCTAGATGGTCTAATAACATTGATGGTCTTGCTTTCGGCAACTTTTGCCCAAAAGCTGTGATGTATTTCTCTGGATCATCGAAAGACATTGAAATTCCCTTAGCCTGACTAACTGCGTAGGCTTCAAGCCCACACCCTCGGGCAATGTTCCAAGCGTGCGGATCACCCATCACTTCTTCGACGATACAGCCAAACACCGTACACGGCGCGCTGAACGTTACGTTACAAACAAATTTTTCCCAAATCAATTGTTGAATATCCTCGTAGCCCTTTACCGTAAAACCAGCGGTTTCCCAAACATCCACGACACGCTCAACCCGCGAAGTTAATCCGCCCTTCATCTCACCCACGCGAATTAATTCCATGCCATTGTGGTGAACATGTCCTGGTGCTTTAAGAGAAGCTCCAAATCCTCCGGCAACCCCAAGCAATATGTTGTCAGGGGGAAGATACTGACAAATTCGCTCGGCCGCTCCAAGTCCATTTTGGATGGTAAGTATCAGCGTGTCGTTGTGCAGCAGCGGGGGTATACAGCGGGACGCAGACTCAATTCCTGATGCCTTGGTTGCAATAATCACGAGATCGCATGAACCAGCATCTGCTGCACGCGTTGACACCTTGAGCTGTTTCACAATACGGTCACCGCTTGCGCCTTCAATTCTAAGGCCCTGTTCTCGAATCGCATTGAGGTGATCTTCTCGTATATCGATCGCCCACACCTCGTTGCCCGCATCTGCGAGAAGGCCGGCGTAGACCGACCCCATCGCGCCCACCCCAACAACCGCAATCTTCATCTATTATTCATCCCTTCGTGTGAGTATTTAGAAACATGTTTGGCCATATCGCAGTGATCTGAACTGCCACAACGAGACCTATACTGATTTCTTCCGCCAGAAATCACACAACTTTGGGTCTATGCCCCGTTAAGTTCCTTCAGGCAGTTATCAGCAAGCGGCTGAATAGCAGAGAAATTCCGATGAGCACGCCACTCTGCACGCTTGAATCGACGAATGTGATTGGACACTGCGCATAGACTTAGGTAAACGATGGTGCGCCCAAAAGGACTGATATTGGGTGGGCTCGCATGCACCATATTACTGTGAAACATAATGACCGCACCCCCATTGCCTATTGGTGCTTCGATCCCGGCCTGATCTGCTAAATCACCTACTGTCTCTCGATCAAGTGTCCACAAGGGATATGATGTCGTTTCAACATCGTGCCCAGCAGGCAACACCCCGCGTTTGTGGCTGCCAGGAATAAAAAGTAATGGTCCGTTCGCTGCAGTTACATCGTCCAAGAAAATCGCAATATTCATTGCGCGCGGTTCAGGCATTTCATCGTCACGATGCCAGGTTCCAAAGTCCTGATGCCACTGCCAGACTTCGCCATCGAAAGCCGCTTTTGCATTGACCTTGAACTGGTGCATGTAGACTTCTTCACCAAGAATCTGGACCACAGGCCCAATCAATCGTGGGTGGGCACCCAAACGTCGGAAGCCTTCGTTATAGGTATGGGCAGCAAACGCAGTGCGGGGTACCCCACTGGATTCGACTACCACCTCTTCCCGTTCGAGCGCATACACTCGCTCAGCTTCTTTGCATAAAACCGCAACTTCATCTGGGGTTAATTTGGGTGTATTGATAGAAGTGGACACATCGATGGGCCGTGCAGGGATCCGTATTCCTGAACAGGGAGTGAGGCTAGCTGAACTGGCAGAGGAATTACCGTCTGTTGAATTTTTGGGAGTTATGAGCCACCAAACGGTAGAGGGTTGGGCTGACAGGGAGACTAGGTTTACGGAAGGCAGGAGATATATCGAACAATGCCTGGCTGTAAAAAGGGCAATCGAAGCTGATGGAGTCGAAGTCGTAGAAACTGACCTCGGAGAGTTTCTCGTCCAGGCAGCCGGCGAACGCCCCTCGCACATTATCGCGCCGGCGCTGCACATGACACGAGAGCGCGCCGCACGACTCATCGGTCAAGTCACGGGCGAAAAACTTGCACCAGACCCAGACGTGTTAGTAGGAGCTGCTCGCCAATACTTGCGTGACCGATTCATTCAGGCAGGAGCAGGAATAGTGGCAGATAGTGTTCCCGAAAAAGAATACCAAGAAACTGTTAATAAAGCTAAAGCGTTAATCAATGCAGCAAGTTAAAATGAAAATTTTGTTAATAGATAATTATGATAGTTTTACGTATAACCTTTACCATTATTTATCTAGCTTGAAATGTAATGTTGAAGTTTATAGAAACAATAAAATAACGATTGATCAAATTAAAAGAAAAAAATTTGATAAAATTGTTATTTCACCAGGCCCAGGACATCCAAAAGACTCTGGATATTGCCCAAAAATTGTAAAATATTTTTCCCCTAAAATTCCAATATTGGGAGTTTGTCTTGGGCATCAAATAATTGGACAAGTTTTTGGATCAAAAATAATTCACGCTAAAAAATTGATGCACGGAAAATTAAGTATTATCAAACACAAGAGCAAAGGTATTT
>ENA-UPTF01001092-UPTF01001092.1-marine-metagenome-genome-assembly--contig:-NODE-1092-length-17651-cov-4.283032_pt1 | contig 17651 bp, 13 predicted proteins | sample MGYA00238166_ERZ767019 | MGnify/ENA primary metagenome ERZ767019 (study PRJEB28930, sample SAMN06266391) | marine metagenome | isolation source: Sea water from 250 m depth | place: Atlantic Ocean...
TTTGATTGTGGGATACACTCTTTTCCCGATTGTTATTCAGTTCATCCAATATATCAACCAAACCTTCATCATTGAACCTGATCTCAAGGTTTTGGGCAACCCTGTCCGTAAAATTTCTTAGGTATGGTAATTTTTTATAGGTGAGGGCCATCTGCCTCAGCCAATCCTTATTTAGCTGATACTCTTTTTCTGTGAGGAGTATATCTTTTTCTTTTTCCAGTACCTGGATGATGCTGAATCCTGTACTGGTTTTTACAGGATCAGAGATTTTCCCATCATCTAAGTCAAACGCTGCTATCTCAAAAGATGGATCCAATTCGCCCATTTGATACCAGCCTATATCACCGCCATTCTTTTTCAGGATCGGATCATCAAAATATGTTTCTGCTAAAATTTTCCACTCTACCCCTGATCTGAGTTGCTCATCTATTTCCCTAATGGTTTCAAGGTCAGTAGCATAAAGATGTCGAACATGGAGTTTTGTCTTATAATAAGTAAAAAGCCGTCTGAGCTCACTGTCTGTGACCTTTATTTTTTGAATGATATTTGAATCATGGTAAGTATTCAAGAGAAGCTGCTTATAGGCCTGTTCTTTTTTCAGGACAATTTGCGGATCTTCTAAGATTCCCATATTGTCACTATGATCAAGAATTAATTTTTCATCGATCAATGAGTTCAATAGGGCGTAGCGGTTCGAAAGATTATCAGTTTGATGTGTTTTTGACAGAAAAGATCGGTACCTGGAGAGAAAAGAATTCAGGGTAATAGTGTCACCATCGATCTCTGCTAAACCTGGTCCATTTCTTTGGTCACAGGAAAAGAAGATGATTGCAGAAATGACCGCAATCAATCGTTGGTCTAAAGACCACCGATGGAAAAAGTCTTTAATAAAGCGTTGCATTATTCTACTTAATTGATCTTTAGAATAAGAGCGCTTTTACCAGGAAGATTAATTTTCCTTGTTAGATCATATACTTTATTTCCCACAATACTTTCCCCCTTTTTTTTGTCTGCCAACAGTTCAAAGAATCGATCAGTGCTAATGTACTTTGTTTTATTGTTATTATTCATTAGGACCATGACCAGTTCTTCCTCATACTTTCGAAAGTAAACATAGACACCGCCACTTGGATAAAAATGTATGAATTGACCTTTCGTGATCGGAAGACTTTGTTTCCGCCAGTTCAAAAGTTTTTTTGTGAAACTTTGAGCGTCTATTTGTTCGTCTTTAAGCCCTGACCCTTTAAAGGCATTTACCTTATCATTATTCCACCCACCCGGAAAGTCAGCACGTAGGGTACCATGATCAGCCGGACCTTCCATTAATATTTCCGTACCATAGTAAACCTGTGGTATGCCGCGGGTTGTATAAATGTATGTCATTGCCATCTTATACAGGTCAACGTCATTTTTCAATCGAGAAAAGATCCTTGTCATATCATGGTTTCCAGCAAAGACTACCAGGTCATACGGGTTACCATAGAGATAATCATTTGCTATTACCTTATACAGATCCTTTATACCCGTTTCCCAGGTCTCTTTATTTAATAGACTATTCACAAGTGCTTCCTGCAGAGGAAAATCCATCATACTTGGGATATATGATCTGTAATTATCATACCGATGGCTACCCACCTGCCAATAAGCGATCATTGCGGGACTACTAGACCATTCCTCGCCCACAAAACTAAAATCAGGGTACTCTTTGGTTATCCGTTTGCTCCAATCCGACAGAAACATTTTTCCCACATAGGGATATGTATCCACCCGAAAACCAGATAAAGAAGCATACTCGATCCACCAAATAGAGTTTTGGATCAAATAGGTTGCCAGAAATGGATTACGCTGGTTCAGATCCGGCATGCTTCTAACGAACCAGCCATCCGTAAAAGAGTCTCTTTCAGATCGGGTGAGGTATGGGTCATGCACCGCTTCATGATTATGACTGGTTTGAAAGAATTTTCCTTTATTATTTATCCAGTCAGACGATGGTAGATCCATCATCCACCAGTGTTCGGACCCTATATGGTTCAAAATAATATCTTTTATAATACCAATGCCTTTTTTCTTTGCCTGGTCTGATAATTTTTTATATAAGACATTATTTCCAAAGCGAGCATCAATATTGTAATAGTCCGTGGTCGAATAACCATGGTATGAATATTTTTTTTGATCATTCTCCAGTACTGGGTTTAACCAAACCTGGGTAAATCCCATTTCTGCAATGTAATCAAGATGATCAATGATACCCTGGATGTCGCCACCGTGCCTACCATCTTTATTTCTCCTATTTGGCTTTTCCTTTAAACTTGGTACTGAGTCGTTGTCAGGGTTCCCGTTGGCATAGCGGTCGGGTGTGACCAAGTAAATGACATCTGCAGGGGAGAACCCCTGACGTTCCGCTGAACCAGCATCTCTTTTTAATATTTCATAGGGATAACTGATTAGTGTTTGACCTGATCCTTTGAAAACAATATCAAATTTTCCGGGCACTGTTGTTTCAGATAATAAGAGATCAATGAATAGATAGTTTGGATTGTCTAACCTATGTACTTTATTGATCGCTACCCCAGGGTAGGACAATTCTGGTTCTATGTTCGCAATATTCTTGCCATGGACCATCAACTGCAGTGTATTATCTGCCATACCGGTCCACCAGAAGGGAGGTTCCAAATGCTCGATCATATAGGCGCTCTCACTGGTTGCTACGTTTATACTTAAGGTTAAAAGCAGCAGATTATTTAATAAACAATATCTCATATAATATCTGATGAATAAATTAATAGACTAACTAATGTTGATAATATTCAAAATTTTCTATATTTAATTAAAATATTTGTCACACAATATTTGGTAATTATATATGTGATCAATTCATTTACTAAAAAGATCTTACAAAATACATACAGTAGATTTACAGCATTAAAGAGGATAGACTTTCATGAAAATATTAAATAAACACATTCCAAAAACATTATGCTCTTTTTTCTTGATCATTCTTGTGGTCTCTTCGTGCACCAATGACAATGGGAACACAATATCATCCCCTGATAGGTCATTGTCCCTTGATATTCGATCTCAGGACGGTATGATCTCTTATTCTCTATCGAAGAATAATAAAGTAATTATTGAGAGTTCAGCATTGGGAATGAAAACAGACCAGTTTGAACTTTTTGATAACCTTACCATTGCAACAACTGATAAAAATAGTATCAAACAAAAATGGACCCAGGTATGGGGTGAGCAGAAGGATGTACTTGATGAACACAATGAACTATCTGTTAAGATCCTATCTGATAATAATCTTAAAATGATCATTCGTTTCAGGCTCTATGATGATGGGTTGGGTTTCCGATATGAAATTCCCAAACAGGACGGTATAGAGAGTTTCAATATTCTTGACGAAATGACAGAGTTTAATTTCGCAGAAGACTCACCTTCGTGGTGGATCCCTGCCTATGCATACCGGCGCTACGAATTTCTTTACGCCAATACACTAATAAGTGAGATCTCTCGAGATACCTATTCAGACTTAGTAGAGGATCTAAAGGGTCATCGGCTTGGACCTGAAGCTGTCCAAACACCGTTCACGGTCCAGCGGCAGGATGGTATCGCTATAGCTATACATGAGGCGGATCTTACAAATTATTCAAGCATGACACTAAAGGCTACTGGCACGAAGAATATGCAATGTGACCTTATACCTTGGTCTGATGGAGTGAAAGTAAAAACTCAGGTACCATTGAATACTCCCTGGAGAACGATTCTTATAGGTGAGACGGCCGCAGAGCTTCCGCTTTCTACCCTTACTCTTAACCTGAACGAACCAAACAAGTTGAAGAATACTAATTGGATCGAGCCTGGAAAATACATAGGCCTTTGGTGGGAAATGATAGGCACCAACCAATCGACCTGGGGTTCTGGACCTAACCATGGAGCAAAAACTGACCGTGTAATAGAATACATTGACTTTGGAGCAAAGAATGGATTTAATGGTGTATTGGTTGAAGGCTGGAACACAGGTTGGGATGAGAACTGGTGCTGTACTGGTGAAGGAGAGAGTTTTGGATTTTATGAACCACATCCAGATTTTGATAATAAAAGGATCGCAAAATATGCGGAAGAAAAAGGAATACGGATCGTGGGCCACCATGAGACAGGGACACAGATCGATAATTATGAGAGCCAATTAGATAGTGCTTTTGCATACTGCAACCGAAATGGAATTCGTGTAGTAAAAACAGGATACGTGAACGATGGTAGTCAAAATATTAAACGAATAGATGAAAATGGAAATATCCAAAAAGAATGGCACCATGGTCAGTATATGGTAGAACATTTCCGCAAGGTATTAGAAACAGCTGCAAAATATGAGGTTAGTATTGTTGTCCATGAACCCATTAAGGACACGGGGCTGAGGCGAACCTATCCCAATATGCTTTCCAGAGAAGGCGCGAAAGGACAAGAGTTCAATGGATTTATGCCTGTAAATGCACATAACAAACCAGACCATACCACTATCCTTCCTTTTACTCGACTGCTTAGTGCCCCTATGGACTATACTCCTGGGATCTTTAATCTCAAGGATTACCGTTATAATGGTCCTGATGACAGAAGGATCAATACCAACCATCACATACCCAGTACCATCGCGAAAGAGCTCGCTCACTATGTAGTGATCTATGCACCCGTCCAAATGGCTCCAGACCTTCCAGAAAATTATGAAGGGCACCCAGCTTTTCAGTTCATCCTTGATGTTCCTACTGACTGGGAACACACACACATATTGAATGGTGAGATCGGGAAATATATCACAACTGTGCGCAAGGACCGTAATAGTGGTGACTGGTACCTTGGAAGTATCACTAATGAGGAATCTAGGCAAATTGAGATAGAGATATCATTCTTGGAACCAGGGCAAGACTACCATGCGACAATATATAAAGACCCAAAAGATGGTGGCTGGGACACAGACCCAGAGGAGATAATCATAGAAAATGTAGTTTTCACAAAAGGTGATATGCACACGATAGATCTTCCATCAGGAGGAGGACAGGCGATCCGGTTTTATCCCAAGAGATAGGTCACTATACTTAAATGAATAGATCAAGATACATGATATGGTCAATGCTCATGGGTTGCTGTTTTGCTTTGGATGTGACCTTCAGATATGTTGAAAGACCTAATGACAATTTTATTCGTGTTTTTGTTCCAGGAACCATGCCACCCGGAACCTCCAATGATTGGGGCCCCAATTCTAATGGATTCATCAGTCCTGATGCGCCATCACGGATGAGCCTGAATGAAACTATAGATGCTTACGAGAAGACCTATTCATTGGAAACAGGTGAACAATATCTTTATAAAATACATTTCCATCATAATTCTTCCGGAACCAACTATACTTGGATCCCTGATCCACTCAATCCGGAAACCACAGATGATAACTATGACAATTCGATTTTGAATGTTTCAGATCCCCTGTTTTTTCAACCAGTGCGTCACCTGAACGAGTATGGATTGGTTGATGGGGTCAGTGTTGGGATTTTTACTTCAGGTACGGTCGATTCCATACTCTATGCTGTAGGCGGGGACACTCTGTCCGGTACGGAATATTACCATGATAACGGTGTCTTTTATATGGATCTGGACCCACCCATGACCTTATATGACCCGGTCTGGATCCAGGCCTCCATCGATGGGGAACTGTATATGGTCTATGAAATTGCAGAAATTGATGTGGTGGAAGAACCTCTTCCAGAGGGTGTAGAGATGGGCCCAAACTGGCTGAATGGCGATATGTTTTTAGCCGTTTATGCGCCCTCTCAACCGGTCATGCAGGTGATCGTTACAAGCCCTGGTGAAACAGGGCTCGCTTCTGATGCTATTCTCATGAATAAAGATCCAGACCTGGAAGATGTCTGGTGGACCGAACTGGACCTATCTGGGGGAAACTATGAATATGAATATCTTTTGATGAATGGGAATAGGGTCCCTGATCCCCTATCTCGGAGGCTGACCAATGGCAAAACACGGATCGAGATCGGTGCCGGTGGGGCTTCTACCGCGGACAATTATACCTGGCGATCCGATGGATATTTGAGGCCGGAATTAGATACTCTGATCATATATGAACTTCATGTGGATGATTTTGCAGCACAGGGCAATGGCCAGGGACAATTTGAAGATGTCATAGGTAGGCTTGATCACCTGAGATCAGCAGGGATCAATGCGATCGAACTATTGCCCGTAACGGATTTTCCTGGGACCCATTCATGGGGATATGATCCTCATTTGATGTCTGCTGTTGAGTCCAGTTATGGGACACCAGAAGAGTTCAAGGAATTAGTGGATGAGGCCCACGTGCGCGGTATGGCCGTTATTATGGACATGGTCTGGAATCATATTAGATCATCCAGCCCCGTTTGGATGATCCAGCCTGATTATGATCTGAACCCTTACATTAAACTTCATACGGAACTCAACCCCAATGAGACGGAAGGTTCATGGGGTATGCTGGACTGGGATCATTTCAATTCTCATACCATAGATTATATAAACAAAGTAAACCGAATATGGGTAGAAGAGTACCGTGTTGATGGGTTCCGGTTTGATGCTACAAGAATGATAGGCTGGGACTTAGATCAGCCTGACCTTGGTATACCTGCCTGGACAACTGCAATCTCAAGTATAGACCCCACTATTTATCAGATTGCGGAACACTTACCATCTGATCCATGGCTGGTTGAAAATACAGATCTTACTTCTGCATGGCATGATAGTTTCCATGATATTCTTCTGAGCGATGCACACAGTCAGTATAATTCTGCTGCCACCTTTATGAATCAGGTAGTAGGCTTGCATGAGTATTCTAATATTGGCAATGCATATTCGGACCGAACCCAGCCTGTAAAATATATGATAAGTCATGATGAACAGTCCATCATTCAGGAAATGGTGGTATTCAATGATTTTTCTCTGGAGGAAGCTCGGGAGCGGGACAAATTTTATGCCACCATTTTATTTACATCTCTGGGTATTCCCATGGTGTTCCAGGGTCAGGAATTTGGCCTCCAGACCGGGTGGACCGATGCCAACAACAATGGTGATTACGAAGAAAAATTGCAATACCGTCCTGTCGACTGGTCATTATTAGATACAGGTGTCGGCCAGGCCCATCTGGAGCATTATTCTCGGTTAGCTTCCTTTCGTAAAAAGAATCCTGCATTCTCAAGAGGTACCTTTCATGATCTATGGCGCTACGAGGGGGAACGGGTAATTGTTTATGGATATATTGATGGGTCAGACGGAAATAACAATGACCAGGTCGTTGTTGTAGCGAATTTCTCATCTTCTGATAGAACTGTTTACAATGTACCCTTCCTCTCTGCGGGGAACTGGTATAACATCACTGATCCAGGCAATGACCTGGTTACGAATGATGGTAATTATGGGGAATACTTTATATCAGCTAAGACTGCAATGGTCTATTCTAACCACGAATGGCAACTGGGGATCAGTGATAAGCAATTGTACCCTGCTGAGTTTCAAACCGTCAGTCTGTATCCTAATCCGTTCAATGGTAGGGTCCAGATCCATTTCTCCGTGCCAGGATTGACCAGTGGTGTGATCACTATATATGATCTGGGGGGACGCTTAATTGAATCCTTTGATAAGGTTCAATACAATAAAGGTGATCATTATATAGTTTGGGATGCCAGTACACAAAAGGGTAGACCTCTTGCATCTGGAATATACCTTGTTTCCTTCGAGACCGGGCTCGGGTCGATAAATAAAAAAATTCTTTACCTTAAGTAATAGTACCAGCATTCCTTGTAAGGGAATTAGATAAGATGCGACATAAAATCTTCCAGATCATTTTTTTTATCGGGTTTCTGTCTGCGGATGATTCTTGGAAGGTTTATGATGATTCTGAGATCGCCCTGGTCCATATTAGTTTGGCCCCCGAGGATCTTCAATGGATATATGATAATGTGCAAAGTGATTCTCTCCATCCTGCAACAATACATTTTCAGAATGCCCATATTGATGAAACGGTTGATTCGGTGGGCTTCAGGCTCAGGGGCAATACGTCCCGGGTTTCGGAGAAGAAATCATTTAAGGTTGACTTTAATCATTTCATAAATGGACGAGATTTTTTTGATGTCGAAAAACTGAACCTGAACGGGGAGCACAACGATCCTTCCATTGTCCGATCCAAGGTCTGCTGGGACCTTTTCCAGGATATTGGCATGGTTAGCAGCAGGGCAGCACATGCAAAGGTGTTCATCAATGGGGACTATTTCGGCCTGTATGTTTCTGTGGAGCATGTTGACGATTCTTTTCTGTCAAGAAATTATGCCGATGATTCAGGAAATCTATGGAAATGTCTCTGGCCGGCAGACCTGAGCTACAGGGGCGATGACCCAGAGGATTATCATCCCTATTATGATGACAAAAGGCCCTATGAGTTAAAAACGAATAAGGATGAGTATGATTACAGCAAATTAGGTAGACTTATCCGGGTCCTACACCACACACCGGATTCACTTGAGCTGGTGTTGGATATAAAAGAAACGATCCAATATTTTGCCATGAATATCCTGACCGGCAGTTGGGATGATCATCGTTTTTTGAAGAATAATTATTACCTGTACCATGACCCGTCTGATGATCTGTTCCACTGGATCCCTTACGATTATGATAACACTTTCAGCATCGACTGGTTCGATATTGACTGGTCCACCATTGACCCCTACGATTATGCTGTGAATGATAATGATGGACGGCCATTGACCGAATATCTGTTTTCCCAGACACGTTATAGAAATTTATTATCACATTTTCTACAATTTTATAAGAACCAGTTCATGAACCTGGACACACTTCAATCAAATATGGAATTTTTTGTAGACTATTTATACAATGCTGCGGAAGAAGATATCTACCGGACCCTGGACTATGGATTTACACTGGATGATTTTGTGAACAGCTACGGATATGATTTTCAAGATGCACATGTTAAACAGGGTATCATGGAATTTTTTCAACACCGCGAAGCATCTTTAGATGACCAGATCAATTTTGAGGATGGGTCAACTGTTATTTATGAGGCTGGCATTCAAAATAATATTATAGTGGTAGGGGACACGGTAAACATGGTTGCATCACTTTTTGGTCCACCGTCCAATTTTCATATGTTCTATGCTAAGGAAGGTGCAACAGGCTGGAACTCGGAACCGGTTATTTTTTCCCCTGACACACTCAGTGATCTTATTGAAGACCATGACCGGTGGACAGCGGACATTATCCTCGATAGTGCTGGACACTATTATTGGTACCTGTTTGCAACCAGCGAAGGAGAGAGTGAGAGATATCCTGTTTACGATTTCAAGACCTTTGAAGTGATCGATCAGGTTACACCACAGCCAGTTGTGGTCAATGAATTACTTGCAAACAATGAGAACACGAACACTGATGAGGCCGGTGAATATGATGACTGGATCGAACTATGGAATTTTTCCGATGTCATTGTTGATCTTTCAGGGCATTTTTTAACGGACAAACAGGATAACCTTGCTAAATGGCAGTTCCCAGGCTCCAGTGTTTTTATCGGTCCGGGTGAGTTTCTGATCATTTGGTGCGATGAGGATCAGGAGCAGGGGAGCCTCCATACAAATTTTAAACTATCATCAACTGGTGAATTCTTAGCGCTGGTCGCACCGGATGGAAGCACGATCATTGATTCGGTCTCCTTTCCTGATCAGGAAACGGACATATCCTTTGGGAGAACGGATGATGGGAGTGAAGCATGGACGTATTTTGTTGCTCCCACTCCTGGGTCCTCAAACCAGATACTCAGCGCATTGAATGAAGGATCATTACCAGGACCTGTTAAGATCCATTCCATTTACCCTAACCCTTTCAATATGAGTTCTACGATCCTTTTCCAGGTTCAGGAACCGGGGGAGACGATACTGGAGATTTACAATATCACTGGTCAGTTGGTCCGGCAGGAGGCTCTAATGGTCGATATCTCTGGAACCCATAGATGGGTCTGGGATGGGACAGATCAAAATGGGGTCTTTGTAGGGTCTGGTATCGCGATGGTTCGTATATCAAGAAGAAACGAGAGCACCACCGGGAAAATGATACTGGTCAAATAATAGTTGCTGACTGGCGAACTTTTATTTTTCTTGAGCAAATAGAACAGAAACATGGTCAATACGTACTTCTTCTAATAACTCATCATAGCCCACGCAGCGTCCTTTTATGGTCAAGCTTGTTCCAAGAGCAGGATATCGATCGATCATTTGTGTTGAGTCGAGTGTGCAGGTAACACCATGATCGATGATCAACAGGCTCGGTTCAGTCCTTGTAAGTTCGCCTTCGATACTGAGTACCTTGTTCAGGTATTTTGAGTTTGCTTTCGCGATATCAGAACGGTACTCCGATAACAGAACAGCAGCTCTTAGATCAAAGGACGGTTCCATCTGGGTCCACTCAGGGTGGGGCTTGAAGAACAGGAATAAAAGCATCAGTGATCCTAACATAATAACCGGAACAAGGAGCCGTACCATGGTCCAATATGGTAAACGCTTTTTCATGGGTCAGTTGTTAGAATAAGGGTTTTGCATGTTTATTCCGTTTATATGGTAAATTAGATCAAAGTAGTAAATAATATCCCAATGAATAAATCATTATTGATAATTGTTGCGATGGTATTCTTTGTAGGTTGTGAAGAGAATGTAGAAGAGGACTATAACAATGGTTCGGAGAATGGAATGCCTACTTATGATTGCGATGAACTGAGATCATATTATACCGGCTCTGTACAACCTATTCTTGATTCCAAAGGCTGTACCGGTTGTCACGCTACATCTGGTCCTGCTGGAGGATTGGCACTGGACTCTTTCGAGAGTGTGCACAGTGGTATTGTACATGGTAGCGTATTAGACCGTGTTGGTCGGGAACCAGGAGAGCCAGGATTCATGCCCCAGGGTGGAACGAAACTATCTCAGGATCAGCTGGATATACTCCAGGGTTTCTCTGGTATGGAGTGTCCATAGTGCAACAAACATCCCAAAGCTGGTTCTTTCTTGTCCTATTACCAGCAATTATATTTGGGAAGGATATATTTCTTACCCGGTCCGGAAATATCGAATTCTTCTCGACCACTCCTGTAGAGGATATTAGAGCGATCAATAAGCAGGTCACCTGTGTGCTGAATATTGAAACAGGTGAGGTTGCGTTCCAGGTACCGATCAGGGGTTTCATGTTCAAGAACGCTCTTATGCAGGAACATTTCAATGAGAATTATATGGAATCAGACCAGTTTCCCAAGGCTGTGTTCAAAGGAAGGATCGATAATTGGTCGAACGATACAATCACTGACACAGCCCTGAGCGTATCCCTGTCTGGTTCCCTGACAGTTCACGGGGTGGCAAAAGATATCAGAGAATCAGGGCAGATATGGCAAGAAGGCGCACTGATAAAGGGAACAAGCGTGTTTGATATCAGGGTCGCAGACTATGGTATCGATATACCAAGAGTTGTCCGCAATAATATTGCCAAGACCGTTAGTGTGGATGTTTCTGTCCAAATGAAAAAAAGACAACAGTGAAATATTTTCTACCTCTTATCCTTCTATCGTTGGTCCATGCTCAGGATGGCCTGTTGGATGTTCTTGAAGATGATCCTGAACCACCTTTCCCTGTTATGGCCGCTTTTAAGGGCACGCGGGTGGTCAACGCTCAGTCACTGGAGATCCCCCGTCCGAGTATACTTCAGTTCATGATCCAGCATCGGTTCGGCTCTATAGAGAATGGATTCTACGATCTGTTTGGGATGGATGAGGCCAGCATTCGCTTTGACCTGCAGTATGGTTTCAGTGAGCGTGTTGCATTAGGGGTCGGACGGAGCACCCTTAACAAAACATATGATCTTCTTCTGAAAACCAAACTTTTGAGACAGATGTCTGGATCAAAAGGGTTTCCGGTCTCTGTTCTATGGTTCAGTAATATAGGTGTGAATACTGAACGCAGATCGGAGATCGACCCTGCCGTGAAGGATCTATTTGTCAACAGGATCAGTTATGCCCACCAGCTGATCATTGGCAGAAAATTCAATAATTCCTTATCCCTGGAGATCCTGCCAACCATTATTCATCGAAACCTGGTACCGACCAAGGATCATGAACATGATCTATATTCTATCGGAGTGGCAGGACGCTGGAAACTGTCCAACAGATTTTCTCTGAATTTTGATCATTTTTCACCGATTGGTGATCGGAACACCTCTTTCCAGAGTGGTTGGGGATTAGGTGTTGATATAGAGACCGGTGGTCATGTCTTCCAGATAATGCTGACAAACGCTCGCGGTTCATACGAGGGGGCCTATATAGAGGAAGCTACCGGGAAACTATCGGAAGGGACCCTTTACCTGGGTTTTAATATTTCCCGTGCATTTTCCTTTGCAAACCCTGATCCTTCCCGGTGGTGATTAGCGCGGATCTTGCTTCTGATCTTTTCTGAGATATAGGTCCTGATCATTCGGGTCTGTGGTCTCTTGAAACAGAAAACCATGATCGATACGCACTTGTTTCTTTTCCTGGTCATAGCCTATGATACGACCTTTCATGTTCACAAGCTCCATATCGGATACACCACTCGACCCAACTGATTGGCTGGGATCAAGTTTACAAATAAGTGTACCATCAAGCTCTATCGTATCATTTCTTGTGCCCGTGACCCGACCCTCGAACTGAACCATCTTGAACTTATATTTTTCGTTTGCCAATACCGGATCCATTTCATATTCCCACTGTAGGTCTCCGTGCTGGAATCTTTTCAGTGGTTCTTTGGTGGACCAGTTATCCCATATTCTGTCTTCAAAGAGTATGGCCCATATCAATAGTATGGTCAACGGGATCAAAGGTTTGACCATTTTCCAGGTATACTTAAGATTATACATAGCTCAGGATAAGGCCAGAGATGTCTCTATTCACCAATGATCTTTATTAGAACACGTTTTTTTCTGCGGCCATCGAACTCGCCATAGAAGATCTGTTCCCAGGTACCAAAGTGTAACCTTCCATCAGTGACCGCTACCACTACCTCACGACCCATTATCTGGCGCTTATGGTGTGCGTCTCCGTTGTCCTCGCCGGTCAGGTTATGGTCATACCGGGAGATTGGAGCATGGGGTGCCAATTCTTCTAACCAGCGTTTATAGTCTCGATGTAGCCCAGGTTCGTCATCATTTATGAATACAGATGCGGTGATATGCATGGCATTTACAAGGCAGATGCCGTCCTGTATACCACTCTCAGCTAATGTGATCTCTACATCAGGGGTGATATTAATGAAATCCATGCGTTCCTTTATATCGAACCAAAGTTCCTTATGGAATGATCTCATGATGGGTCCTTTCAATAAATATTATTTTGGAAGTGATCCTTGATTATTGCTTTATCTTGGACATTTCCAGTTTTCTGGTCCAGAATATTATTATGAAATAAAAAAGAAAAAAATGTGCCAGTGCCACAAAAGCTGTAGTGAGAATATACCAGGGCCATTTCCCAAAATAATCCAGGATCGAGTGTACCGGTGGTTTGCCACATATCCAGAAATAGTTCGCATCCAGAAGAATATTGATCGGGATGGTCATCAGAAAGAAAATGACCAGTGAAACAAATGAGATCCACACACTCTTCATCCTTGGGCGAAGGTCATAGACCACTGTAGCATAGACCAGGGCAATGATCATTAACTGGTGTGAGAGCCAGTAACGGAAAAAATGGTAGTGGGGGTACCCCTGTGTTATATCAGGTGTTATAACAGCATGGATGATGGTCAGGCCCCAGAAAAGAACGATCTCATAGGCAAGATAGCTCCTTAGGACCAGAACCAGAGGTATCATCAGGTTTGCTGCTCGGCACATGTGAAAGGGTAGATGGAGTTTTATATCAAAGGTACCCGCTAATAATTCTAATATGGGCCAGCTGAGATAGCTGATCGCTACTGTGATGCCTATGCAAGAGCCCAGAATGTGCTGTTTTTTTTCGGAGAGATATGTTCTTGCTGACCATGGAACCAAGAATAATAGGATAAGGAAAATGATAATGGAGAATGTGTGGGCCGTACCAAGTGTTATGAATGGTACCGAGCTATCATACAAATAAGTGGCGAGTGTCTCTCTCAATGGCATCGGTGGGTATAATAACTATATGTATGGATCCTCATAATCGATCTATTTGGTTTTTCTCTCTGGGAATCTACGTTCCATTTATTGAAAAGGTTCGGGCATTGCTACCAAGAATATCAGTTGCAACAGAAGAATTTCATATTATTGGTAACACAAGTTATATTAAATGGAGTCTTTTTTATTATAGATATGTGATAGAATGGCGCACTACCTAAAATATTACATTATGATACTGTTGATCCTGCCAACCATTGTTGGTATCCTCCTTGGTGGGCACTGGATGTGGCTGGGTTTCATTATCCTTTTCATTGTAGTTGTGGGAGGTGACGCACTATTGAGTGATGACACCTCGACACCAGGTTACAAGTACACCTGGATACTTGAGCTGCCATTGCATCTGGCCTTTCCTATGATCTCTATCCTTTTGGTATCACTCGCCTGGTCATCTGGGTCCGGAAGTTCGGACCTTATGGGTATAGGCGTATGGCTTGGAGGCTTGTTCGATCATGATCTTATCCAAGCCAGGAATGGATCGGTCTGGGTTGATCACTTGGGCGCCGTTATCGGGACCGGTTTTCTGGTTGCCGGGTATGGTACGAACGCGGGTCACGAGCTGAGCCATCGTCTTAAGGATAGGACCGCAAGATCAGAGAGCCGCTGGTTACTCTCCGCAAGTTGTAATGCGGACTTTACCATCGAGCACGTTTTTGGGCACCATTCCAGGGTAGGAACAGATGATGACCCTGCCACTGCAAGAAGGGGTGAGAATGTTTATAGCTTTTTTTTCCGATCGACCATCATGGGACACATCAGTGCTTGGAGGCTGGAGCTGGGTCGGTTGAGGAAGAAGGGTCAGAGCCCTTGGCTCCTTCATAATCAGATGCTCACTGGTTATGCTATGAGCCTGTGCTGGGTCGGAATATTTTATGCGGCTGCCGGATCCTTTGGTGTTATGCTCTTTCTTGGTCAGGCTCTTTTAGCCAAATTCCTTTTCGAGACTGTGAATTATATGGAACATTATGGTCTTTCTCGCCGGCCTGATATGCCTGTCATGCCGGAACACTCCTGGAATACGAACCGACGGATGAGCAGTATGGTGTTGTTCAGCCTGACCCGTCATTCTTCCCATCACGAAAAGCCGAAGATACCTTATTGGGTCTTAGACCCCTATACAAGCGCACCACAGATGCCCTTTGGGTACCTGACCACTTTCTTTCTTTGCCTGGTACCCCCGCTCTGGTATCGGGTCATGGAACCACGCTTGAAAGAATGGGACTCTAAGTATGCAACTGTGGGTTAGAACCATCTATCATTGAATTTCGAATCAGCGCTCACAAATAGCTGACTCAGAAATGATAAAAGAATTCTATGTAATAAAACAGAAAACCCCGCAAAAGCGGGGTTTTCTTATAGAAAAAACTACTTTACCTTATTCACCGTCGGGTACTTTACCGAAGGTTAATTCTATGCATTGATTGTATACGCTATCTTGCGATGTTAGAACTAAAGATGTTCCAGCGACCTCATAACCAAAACATAGGTCACCAAGGAAGTCAGTATCACCATCAGTGGCATAAAGGCAGAGTTCATCAGCTGTGATCTCCCAGGTACCAGATACTGCAACCAAAGGCTCCAGACAAGTGCTAGAGCTATCATCCCACACTCCGTCATAGGCCCATTCACTGCAAACATCAGAATCCATTGTTGTCATGCACCAGCCGTTATCAACGACTCCATCATAGTAATCACACATTGTAGTATCTGTGGAAGCCTCAGTCACGGGGAAATAACCAAAGGGATTCTCATAAAGTATACCCAATGACATTGAATAGGAATTGATATCATTAACAGTGTCTTGTTCAAAATCCGCTTCCCATGCAATATCCAATCCCGGGGGTATCATTGCTTCAACCTCGTCTGCATATTCGAAAAAATCTGCAAGCATGTCATATCCTTCTCCCGAGCAGTCAACATTCTCAAAGATAACTGCAGAGGATATCTCCCAGTCACCCTCTATCTGGTCTCCAAAAACATCTGCCAGTTCATCACAGGACATCACCAGTACGAACGTGACACCAAAGCTTAGTTTTAGAATCCTATCTAACATTACTTACCTCCGATTATTTAATTAATATTTGCGAAATTAACTTTTCGTTACAGAAATATAATGTTATTTAACATGGTAAACAAAATGAAAACAACATTATTGCAAAATACAAAAAGCCCCATCATGAAACGGGGCTTTTTGCCGTAAAGTAGTTGGTATTACTTTTTGCGGGACCGACGAGACTCGAACTCGCGACCTCCGGCTTGACAGAACAGCGTTCAATCGTCGTAAGTCCTTGATATTAAGAAACATAGGCGTTTGCACGACTATCTGTATCCCACGAATCTGTATCCCATTTGCCAAAAATTAGCTTATTTGAGGTATCTACGATTGAAGGAAATTCCTTCTTAATATCAATAGTATCTTCAAACTCTGCATACATTTGGGTAGTGGTCACTTTAGTATGTCCCAGTTCTCGCATTACCTGATAAATATCTCGTGTCATTAAGTAACGCCTAACTGCAAAGGTGTGCCTTAAATCGTGAAACTTATTATCAAGTTCAATGAGCCTACAAATACGCTTGAACTCCTTGGAGTATTTATCAGCAAAGTATTTAGTTTTCTTTACCTTGACCTTATTTCTCCAAGCATTGTATCGTTCTTGCAGTTCATAGATTACTGGTACATCTTCAGGATTCAACAGTATCCTACGCTCTTTACGAGTCTTTGAGTATTTTGCAGATATGACAAGAGTATCATTGTTGAGAGTTCCAAGGATTGGTTCAGTTAATCTGAAACCAGTATTTCTATACATCCTGAACACTCTTTCAAAATGCTCATTAGTATGGGACATCATTTCCTCGAACTCTGAATCATTGAGGTAGGAGGGAAGTGCATCGTCTACTTTAGCCTTCTCCACAAATGGCATCTTATCAATGTGATTCCTACGATATGCCCACTTAAGAAATGTGGTCAATGTTCGTAGGTTGATATTGATACCATTAGGTTTGTAGCCTTTCAAAGACATTGTCTCTGTGTACCTATCTATGGATTTTGTAGTTATGGTTGAGAGTCTTATGGTTTTACCAAGTAAAGACATTATCGTATTCATTGATTGACGATTACGCTCTATTGTACTATTGGCAATCCCTTTAGGCTTGCGGAGTTTCAACCACTTCTCAACTGCATCTTCAAGTGTAAGGTATTCAACCTTTCTCTTTCCATCTTTATTCATCCAAGGGAAGGTGTACTTCTCACCTTTATAGTGGAGTTCTTTGATTTCGTCTTCTACCTGATTGACCAATGTTAGTCTCTCTCTTCCTGTCACTTTTGATGAAGTTCTCAAAGGTACTTCTGCAGTTTTTTGCCATTTAGCATTTGGTTCATACCATTTTACTCT
>ENA-UPTF01001094-UPTF01001094.1-marine-metagenome-genome-assembly--contig:-NODE-1094-length-17636-cov-6.847429_pt1 | contig 17636 bp, 21 predicted proteins | sample MGYA00238166_ERZ767019 | MGnify/ENA primary metagenome ERZ767019 (study PRJEB28930, sample SAMN06266391) | marine metagenome | isolation source: Sea water from 250 m depth | place: Atlantic Ocean...
TGTGTATAATTTTGTTATTATATTCCGGGTAATCGAGGTAAGTAGCACAATATTGTATGTGCAAAGCATTAAATATAATATAAAGAGTTAGATTACTATGTCTGAGTCACTACCACAGCCTATACTTGTTGTTGACAGCGATGAGCAGTCAATTGACCACATCGCTAGTGGACTAAAAGAAAGTGGATATCTGGTCATCACAGCCCCTGATGGATATGATGGCTATGTTAGAGCACGAAATGAGGGCCCAAATATTATTATAGCGAATGATCTGCTTCCCTATGTAAATGGTTATAAGCTTTCTAAACTGATAAAATCCGATGACAGACATAGAGAAACGAAAATAATTATTATGAGTAGCTCATCCGGAGTCGCTATCGATAAAATGTTCAAACAGAGTGGCGCTGACAGTATGCTTGAAAAACCTTTTCAGTTAAAAGATGTTATTAAGCTATTAAAAGAGAAATCCAAAGAGGAGCAAAAAAATGATTAAAGATCTTTACCCATTTATACAGGCGTATGCATTAATCATTGGTCTTGCTGTCGGAAGTTTCTTGAATGTTATTATATACAGACTGCCACATAATAAATCAATTGTTAGACCAAGATCAAAGTGTACGGGATGCGGAACCCAGATCGCCTGGTATGATAATATACCCGTGCTAAGCTATATACTGATTTTAGGTAAATGTAGAAACTGTAAGGCAGCTATAAGTATCCGATATCCACTGATTGAGTTAATCTGCGGCCTAATGACGATTACGCTTCTTAGTATCTATGGCCTCTCACTAGAGTTTATCGTTATCCTATTATTGTGTTACATGTTGATCGCAATTACTTTTATTGATGTCGATCATTTTATCATTCCAAACGAGTTTATCATTTTTGGCTTTGCCGTTTCTATTATCGCTCATGCTTTTAGGCTTTTACCGATATCAATTCTAGAAGGAGTCTACGGCATACTCGCATTTGGAGGAACATTGTTTATCATGGGAGCCGTTGGCACCTGGGCTTTTCGAAAGGAAGCCCTTGGTTTTGGTGATATAAAACTAGGGCTAGTCTTAGGCTCTTTTCTTGGAACCGAGCTCTCGCTTTTAGCCTTGTTTTTAAGTTTTATTTTTGCTGCATTTATGAGCATCATACTTCTACTTGCGAAAGAAGTAGGTGAGGACCACATGATTCCATTTGGACCCTCTATCGCAGCAGGAACCTTGCTAACTATATTGACAAAAACTGTTGGCGGTGGAAACCATATTATCAACTGGTACTTTACTAATATGTGGACCGGAGAATATTTCTTTTAATGGCTATTACACGGAAAAAAAATATAGGCCTGTTGCTCATTGAGGCAGGAATACTTGAGCCTGAACAGCTAGAACAGGCTCTGTTAAAACAATCCAAAGAGGCAAACAGTGGGTATATAGGAGAAATATTGATTAACGGTGGACTGATCGATGAAAAAACACGAAACCGGTTTTTAAGTCAACAATTGCATATACCAACCGTAGAACTCGGACATTTTGATGTTGATAAGTCCGTACTAGGTATGATCCCAGAAAGAATCGTCAGAGAGTATAACGTTCTCCCAGTTTTTAAACTTAATAATACTTTAAACGTTGCTATTGTTGATCCGATTGATTCAGACCCTATTAATGCCGCTCGAAATGCATCTGGCCTTAAAGCAGAGCCCTTGATAGTCACAGCCAATGAGCTCCAGTCAGCGATCGATATATACTACGGGATGTCAACCCTTACAGGTTTTGATGATGAAAACATTAGCATTGAGGATATCGATGATACAAGAATCGTTCAGCTGGTGGATAATATCATTGAAAACAGTGCCAGATATCGAGCAAGTGACGTACACATAGAGACAAGAGATAGTGACATAAGAGTTAGATTTAGGATCGATGGGAAGCTGGTTGACTTTCAAACGCTACCGGTTTCTATTGCCACGCCTCTTACATCTAGAATAAAGATCATGGGCAACATGGATATTGCCGAATCAAGAAGACCTCAGGATGGTAGAATCTTGTTTGATTTGAATGATGATCGCCTTGACCTTCGTGTTTCAACCTATCCCACACTTTATGGAGAAAAATCTGTACTAAGGCTTCTAAATATATCAGACGCAATGCATGATCTTGATGGACTAGGCTTTGAGAAAAATATACTAAAACAGTTCGATGATATGCTAGTTGGGGGTGAAGGTATCGTACTGGTATCAGGGCCAACAGGTAGTGGTAAAACAACGACCCTTTATTCAACATTAAGCAAGATGGACAAGCCTGATGTTAATATTGTTACGATAGAGGATCCGATTGAGTTTGATCTGGATAATATAAACCAGGCACAGGTCAACAGAAGATCTGGAGTTACGTTTGCATCTGCACTGCGAGCTATTCTACGACAAGACCCTGATATCATCATGGTCGGAGAGGTGCGAGATGAGGAAACAGTAGAACTGGCGATTAGGGCCGCCCTTACTGGACACCTTGTTTTCAGCACCATACACACTAACGACTCTGCCGCTGGATTCACAAGACTATTGAACTGGGGCATGGAGCCTTTTCTTATTACCTCAACCGTAAAAGGAATCCTGGCACAAAGACTAGTAAGAAAACTGTGCAAAGAGTGTCGTGAAAAACATATGGTTGATCCCGAAGAGCTTACAAGATTTGGTTTAGAGGTAGATGATGCCATGGAATTCTACCGTGCAGTAGGATGTCTATCATGCAGAAACACAGGCTATCGGGGGAGATTAGGGCTGTTTGAGCTAATACGGATGGACAATGATATAGCTGACCTTGTAATGGACCAACAACCCGGTCATGTTATTCGTGAACAGGCGATCAAGTCGGGCATGTTTTCATTAATACATGATGGACTCATAAAGGCACAACGGGGGGACACATCCCTCCAGGAAATATTAGAGACACTGGGAACGGAAAGAGTCTAAGATGGATACTATATTATACGTTGGTGACTCATATGATATAAAACAGGTTCTGACAGACTCTGATAAAAAAATCGATGCTGTTCAGAACGGTATGATCGCGCTGAATGCGCTATCAGATAGTGCAAACAAGTATGGTGCGGTTCTTATTGAAGACCAGCTACCTCTTATGGATCCTAGTAACCTGATTAAACAGCTAGAGCACTATAGTAAAACCCCGATTATCGCAATCGTCAGGTCTGATAAACGTCGAGAGGAAATCCTTACAGACTTTGAGAATGGTCTGTCCGGATGGTTTGAGCCAAAAGGATCTTCAGTAGAGCATTTTAATGAACTTTTAGACAATTGCAACACGTTTATCAGCTTTAGCAGGGGCCTAAGCAAAAACCAAAGGATTCAGATTAATTCACATGGTCTAGGCACTATCCTTGGTGTCTCAGACTCGATGCAAAAAATTTACACGCTGCTGCTTCAGATACAGGAAAAGGATGTTATAACAATCCTATATGGTGAAAGTGGTACCGGAAAAAATCTGACAGCAAAGTTCATGCATGATACCAGTAAGCGAAATAAAAAACCGCTCATATCCGTTAACTGTCCTGCCATTCCCTCTGAGCTTTTAGAGAGCGAGCTATTTGGGCATGAGAAAGGCTCTTTTACCGGAGCGGATGAGAGGAAGGATGGAAAATTTCTAATTGCAAATGGAGGAACAATATTCCTGGATGAAATCGGAGACATGAGCTCCTCCCTTCAAGCAAAAATATTAAGAGTCCTAGAAAGCGGTGAAATCGAAAGAGTTGGGGGAGCAGAAACACATACTGTTGACGTGCGAGTAATTTCAGCCACCAACCAGGACCTAAACGAAAAAATAAAAGAGGGAAAATTCAGAGAAGATTTATTCCACCGTATTAACGTGTTCCCGGTTACACTGCCACCTCTTCGAGATAGGAAAGTGGATATTCCTCTTCTTACGTATGCTATTTTTAAAGCACTAAAGAAAAAACATAATCTAAGCGTATCCTATATTGGCCCAAAAGCGATTGATCGTTTAATTGATTACTCTTGGCCTGGCAATGTAAGAGAGCTTGAAAATACGCTGGAAAGGGCCCTTCTTATATGTAATAATAAATACCTCACTGAAGACGATCTCGGCTCGGTGTTAGATGAAAAACAAACGGCTATTGACTCGAACACAGAGACTGCAGAAAAAGAAACAACCCAGAAAAATGCTGCTAATGAGACAGCAACAGAGACGCAACCAGAAGAGATCCCAATAACAACAAAAATTGCGACACTAAAAGAGATCGAGATGGAAGCAATAAAATCAAGTGTCGAAAGAAACAAGTGGAACATGACGACAACCGCTGAAGAGCTTGGCATTAGTCGCATGACACTATATCGAAAGTTGGAACAGTATGGCCTCCGGGGCAAAAACTAGTAACACGGTAGAAATATTCTCCTACATTGCCAGAGATCAAAAGTCTGGTGTTGTCAAGGGTGAGATAAAAGCTCTTGAAGAAAGAGTCGTCCAAGAACAGCTTAAGAAGATGGGCCTTGACCCAATCTCAATTACAATAAAAAAAGTATCTGTATTTGAAAATTTAGATATTAACATGTTTGAGAGTGTCCCTCCAGACGCAATATATAATTTCTCAAGACAGCTCTCCGTCATGTTAAAAGCGGGTGTGCCACTGATTGATGCTCTAGAGTCCATGCTATCAAAAACTATTAACCCATTATTAAATAAAACCGTAGAAAAAATTATTGAAGATATTTCTGCTGGCTCTACTCTTTCTGGTGCACTTGAAAAACATCCTAAAGTATTTGACACGATGTACATCAACATTATCAGAGCAGGAGAAAGCTCTGGCGTTTTAGAAACAGTGTTGTTTAAGCTCGCTGATTTTATCAGCTACGACCTTCAGCTCAGAAATGGAATAAAACAAGCAATACGATATCCCATGATAGTAATCGGAATCACCATTAGCGTTGGTTTTTATGCGGTCGCCTTTATTTTACCAAGGTTTTCAGTCTTGTTCAATCAAACCGGTATCGAGCTACCGCTTCCAACAAGAATTCTTCTTGGTATAGACAGCTTTCTACAAAATTATTCTGGATTTCTAATAGCTGGGTTCCTCTTATTAATCGCAGCCTTTTTCCAACTCAAACGAACTAAAAAAGGAGCCGTGATGTGGGACAGATTTAAAATAAAGGCTCCTGTATTTGGGAAAATATTTAAAAACATGGCTATCTCAAGGTTTTGCCATGTTCTAGAGACACTGAACAGAACAGGTGTGCCCATACTAGAGTCTCTAACTATTTCCTCAAGAAGCACAGGCAATAGCTATGTCCGCCATAAACTTTCTAACACCAAGTCAGATGTCGGACTAGGCCATAAGATCGCACAGTCGCTTGACAAGTACGGCTCAGATATTTTTGAAGCACAAATGATAAAAATGATTCAGGTTGGTGAAGAGGCAGCCTCTTTAGATGATATGCTTGCAGAAATCGCTGTCATGGTCGACAATGAAACCAAGACACGGGTAAATACTCTTACGTCAACGCTTGAGCCTATCATTACCGTGATTATGGGGGGCATGATTCTTGTTTTAGCGTTGTCTATATTTTTACCAATATGGGACATGTATGAGTCGCTGGCCAATAACTAATATTGAACTATAAAATTTTGTAAATTTATTATCGCAGAACTGAATGAGATTTGTGTTAAATTAGTTTTTCATTGAAATAAATAACTATTAAAAGGATATATGTATGTCAATCTGGGTAATAAGAGGCGGAAAATTTGGAGAGTATGAAAACCGCTTCATACATGAGAGCAAGGTCTATCTTACCAGGGATGGTTTTAAGACTGACCTAAATAAAATAGCAGAGCAGCCCGATCTGAGAACTGTTTTAGATGATTTCTACCCAACTCTTCCTTCCTCAAAACTAGCTAGTTGGTCCGATCAGATCTGGAGCTTTGCACATGATATACAACAAAAAGATTGGATCATCGTACCCAGTAAATTAAGTCCAGTTCTCCACGTCGCTGAAATAACCGGAGAATACAATTACGAAAAAAACAACTCAGACCCCTATTATCATTCAAGAGATATAAAATGGATTGAAAAAGATATTCCTCGCGGGTATTTCCCTACAGACATCCTCTATCAGCTTGGAGGATTTAAAGATGTTTTTAATGCAGACAGTGTTGAAAAAGTTTTTCACACCATGGCAGATAACGAATGGGCCCAGACAAAGGATGATGAAACCAGCTATGAGCAAATGAACGAGCTGATAGCTCTTTTACAGGAAATATCAAGGGACCAGATTGCGCAGCTTATACGTACTAAGTTTAAGGGTCACAGACTGGCAAAACTTGTAAAAGCACTAATGGAAGCAAAAGGATATACTACCCACATGGGCTCTTCAGACGAAGCCGGTTCAGACCTGGATATTCTTGCCGCTAGAGGCGGGATGGGATTTGACGATGATGCAAGAATATGCATTCAGGTCAAGGCAGATGATATCCCGGTTGCGACCCTGGACAAATTCTTAGGCACCATGAACGATGTTGGTGCGAACTACGGGCTTTTGGTCTCATGGGGCGGATTTAAGAGTAATGTGGAGCAGGAAAGATCCAATGAATTTTTTAAGGTTCGCCTGTGGAACCAGAATGATCTGATAGACCAGGTTTTAACTCACTATGAGGAGCTTGATAACTATATTAAGGGTGAGATTCCTCTGAAATCTTTTTGGACCATTGCATCTGATCTGGACTAAATAATTATTTTTCATTGTATCATAGTGATACAAAATGTAATATACTGCTGTTTCAATATGATATAGTTATGGTCAGTGAATTACTAGCAATAAATTATTTTTAGAGAAGAAAAATTATTTTTAATACAAATGTACCCTCTCTGGCATAGATATTGTTATAAATAAAGCACGTGGAAGAATTAACTGTTAGGAAAAAATAACATGATTAATATAAAAAACATAAAAAGAAAAATTAAAAGCATCAGCGGAAACTCTCTCGCTGAGTTTGCTGTGACCACAGCGATGATGGCAACGCTTGCGACAACAGCCGCACCTAGATTCTCAGGAATTGGTGAGGGTGCCAAGGAAAAGAAAACCCTTTCCGAGATCGATAAAATTGTGATTGCATCGTCAAACTTTTTTAACGGTAAGGTTACCTCTGAGGGACGAGGCAGATTCCCCGGACAAGAAAAATATGATGTTCAGATCGGTGGATACGCTAGTGAGGTTCAGCTGTTAGCGGTTATAGGTAGCGACGCACCGGATGCAACTTCTTTCAGTGGTTACGATAATGCTGAAGGCGCTAACTGGAGATCGATCTTTGGTGCCAATGATGCTACCGCTGGAATATCAGACGGAAGCACTGTAGTTAATGATGATGGTTCAACTGTAGGCCACACTGAATTTTTGGCTGAGTTTGCTAATAACTCTATTAAGAGCCCCTATCAGGATGGACACTATATATATATTGTCCTCCCTGGCGGTGTAGACTATGTTGACCCTGACGGAGATGGAACCTACGTCAAGGTGGACTGCAATGACTGCTCACCTATTTTATATGTTGCTGACAATGAGGATCCGTCAAAACTATTTAAAAAGTATCAGCCTTAAAAAAAACTTTATCTCCTTCTAGTTGCTTAACACGTGATAAAGCCCCGAACCTATTGGGGCTTTATTTTTTTACCTAACACTTCATTTGTATCAGATTAATACACTACTTGCCTGTAACAAAAGTTTACAATCTGTAAACAATCTTCTCTATGGGCCTCTTCCCTGTTCACTCATTATAAATTTCCTTAAAATTATTTCTCCTCAATAAAACAAATAAATTATTCAATATTAGCATCTTTGGCACAGCCTTTGCTATATAGAGGTAACTATGAACAAACTTTTAAAAAAGGTAATTAAAATGAATACACTATTAAAACGAATAAGAAACAATAAAGGAAACTCACTGGCTGAGTTTGCGGTTACAGCGGCCATGATGGCAACGCTGGCAACCACCGCTGCACCTCGTTTTGCAGGTGTCGGTGAGACCGGTAAACAGAATCAGACCATGGCCAACCTGGACAAGATCGCTAAGATGGCAAACCAGTTCTATATGGACAAGGGTTCGCCACAGACTGCCAACAACCCTATGGGTGAGGGTCAGGGGCGTATTCCTGGACAGGAAAGATATGACACGAAAATAGGCGGCTACGATAAGCTTACAGATTTAGAAGCTGTAATGAACGAACAGTTTAACAAGTGGGACGATGCTGAAGGCGCGAACTGGAGATCTGTGTTCGGTACAGTAGGGGCAAACCCATCATATTCAAATGAGTATGCTTTCATCGATGATGATGGCGCAAAACTTGGACCCACAGAATGGGCCGCATACCTGTCTCAGGAAGAGGGCCCAATCGTAAGCCCTTACCAGCAGGGACACTATATATATATTGTTATCCCTGGCGGACAAAGAGAATATCAAAATCCAGAGACTGGTGCGTTTACTCTTCTTGAGTGTAACGAGTGTGGACCAATCATGGTCATCGCAGACGCGTACAACCCGTCTAAGTTCTGGACCGTTAAGAGTTTTAACTAAGCTATCAAATATTTATAGGAGTAACAGACATGTTAAAGAATACGAATAAAGGTTTTACACTGATCGAGCTGATCATGGTAATGATTATCCTGGGCATTATGGCCGCAGTGGCTATCCCAAGATACCTTGAGACGATCCAGAAGTCAGAAATAGCCGCTGAGGATGCTGTCGTTAATAAGATTATGGTTGCGCTAGAGGCCTACGCACAAAACAAACTGGTGACCGAAGGCAGACGCTACTGGCCGGATAATCCGTTTGACGCGTTGACAACAAAGCCACAGACCTACACTCTTGATGGAACGCCATGTGACGAGGATAACGAGTGGACCTATGTCGTCGATGCAAGTGACGGAACCTATACAGGTTATATCTCTCACCAGAGAGCGGACAATACCCGCTTTCAGTGGAACTATAATAAAGGAACAAACACAGGAACAGATAATGACGTCTCTGGCACTCTATGGAAAAGAACAGACCTTGGTACCGGCGGGACAGACATACTGTTTCAATAGACTTAAATAACACATACAATAACAATTAAAAAGGAAACTATCATGAAAAAGACAACCTCACAAAATGGTTTTACATTAATCGAGCTGATCATCGTAATGGTCATCCTCGGGATCATGGCTGCAGTGGCCGTGCCAAGATACTTAGACAGCATCGAAAATGCTGAAGAATCGGCTGAAAACGCTGTGATATCTTCGATAAGAGCCGGACTAAAGGCGTACGCAAACAACTCTCTCTACTCTGGAGGTAGGGCTACGTGGCCGAATAATCCTTTTGACGCACTAATTGAAAAACCAGCGACATATTCACCAACAGATAACGGACTCGATGGTGGTGGACTCAAACAGCTAGATGGAATTGCTGATACTGATGGCGAGTGGACCTTTGACTATGGAAACTCAAGAATTACTCACCAGCGAGGAGATAATTCCAGATATTTCTGGACTTATTATGCAGGTGAAAACTCTGATACAAACCTTGATAGTACTGGATATCTACTTGGTAGAGATACTCTAACTATTGATTAAAAGACAAGATCTGTAATCACAATATGAAATTTTATAAATAAAAGGAAAATAAAATGAAGAAGATAATAAACAAAGGTTTTACACTGGTAGAATTGATCATCGTAATGGTCCTTCTCGGTATCCTGGCAGCCGTAGCTGTTCCAAGGATGACGAACAGTATCAGGAGTGCAGAAGAATCCGCAGAGCAAAAATTCATGGGCAACCTTGTGTCTGCCTTAGAAGTATATGCCAATGATGAAGTTGTTAAGCACTCGGTTAAAAAATATCCTAGTGATCCCTTCATCGCTTTAGATAAACGGCCAGATGATAATAAATGGAATTTTTATATGGGCACCATTTATCATTATAGAAATGGTTATAATGATGGAAATTATAGCATGAATGAAGTGCAATCTTGGAGTTATGTTACCCATGATCCAGGATCGGGTTATTGCTATACCACGACACAAAATGATGATGGTTCTTATAATGATCAGCCATCTTCTCATGGATGCTATGAAATACAGGGTCCAGGATACGACGGCTATGGTTACATGTATTAATGGTAATCAATAAATAATTGAATAAATGAAAATGAAGATTAATAAGTTTGAAGGATTTACACTTGTGGAGCTGATCATTGTGATGGTGCTCCTAGGCATTCTTGCCGCTGTAGCTGTCCCAAAGATGGGGAACACAATCTCTTCCTCTGAGGAAGCGACAGAGGACGCGGTTATAGCTGCCCTTCAGGCTGCGGTAGAGATGTATGCGATGGATAAGGTTGTCGCCAACTCTGTAAAGAGTTATCCAGACAATCCATTCAGTGAGTTAGATAAAACTCCTGTCGGATATAGTGGGGTTGGCTCACTTAGCGACGTGGATGGAGAATGGGTGTTTTATGATGCTGATGATGATAACATATCGAACTATGTCGCACATCGAAGAAATGACAACAATAAATACAAGTGGGATTATAATGATACTGATGGAACTTTTGGAGTCAGAGTTGCTTACTAGAAGTAAGAAAGATTTATATGGAACTAACACTACAAACAGAAAGTATAACTATGTACGCATTTCGTAAACTACGTGAAGGCTTTACCCTGGTAGAGCTGATCATTGTAATGGTGATTTTAGGTATCTTGGCCGCGGTGGCGGTGCCAAAAATGGGTACAGTAATCTCAAAATCAGGCACAGCAGCAGCAGCAGCAGTAATCGCGCAGTTAGAGTCTGCAGCTGAGATTTATGCTCTTGACCAAGTTCTTTTGACAGGATCTAAAACATATCCACCTCCTCAGGACCTATTTGACCAACTTGAAAAACAACCGGATGGCTATATTTCGTCGCCTGTTTTTAGCGGTAATACCTGGTCAGGTGCTGTTGAAGGATCATGGGCTTTCAACACAGGAGCAAGTAGAGTATATCATAAAAGAAACAATACAGAATACTGGTGGTCTTATAATTCTAGTAACGGGATTATAGGAGAAACTAATTCAGGAAATTTTAATAATTAATTAAATAATAAATGAGGCAATAAAATGCAACATATGAAAAACAAAAACGGTTTTACAATTATTGAACTTATCATGGTCATGATCATCATCGGCGTTCTCGCTGCGGTGGCTATACCCCGCTTTCAAGACGTAGTGATTGAGAGTGAGGTAGCTGTCGAGCAGCGAGTGATCAACACGATATATAATGGCCTGGAAACCTTTGCCAGAGAAAAGTATGTCTCAAATGGCGTTCGCTCCTGGCCTGAAAATCCTTTTACGGCTCTTTCAAAGCTACCCCCTGACTATGACGTGGACTTATATGTTTTATCACAGATGAAAGACCGTGACTGGATATTTACTGGAGACGGAAACAACACCGCATACAATAATACGATAGCACACCTGAGAAAATCAGACAGTGTATCAACATGGGGCTATGACCCGGTAACCGGAGAAATCGACTATGATGGTACTCCGTTTGGTCCGCTCAGTGTGATACACCGAGTTGATGACACCGGTGGTAACTAATTAACATTTAACCAATAATTAAAAAGGACTTTAATTATGAAGAAAAACAAAAACAAAAACGGTTTTACATTGATAGAGCTTATCATGGTTATGATAATCCTGGGAATACTATCAGCAGTGGCTATCCCCAGATATCTTGAGACAATTGAGAAGGCAGAGATTGCAGCAGAGGACGCAGTCGTAGACAAGCTCTGTGTCGCACTGGAAAACTATGCTCAGCATAAAATGCTGACAGAAGGTCGCCGCTATTGGCCAACAAACCCGTTTGAGGCTTTAGTTACCCTACCCCAGACATATTCAGACGATGGAGATACTGCTAATGTAGATAATGAGTGGACATTTGTAAATCGTTATACTGCCGATGAAGTCGCTGAAATATCTGGAGAGGTCACTCATCAAAGAGCGGACAATACCAGATGGCAGTGGACCTATAACGCGGGTATAAACCATGGGACAGATGTTGATGTCACAGGCACTCTCTACAAAAGGACTGCACTTGGCACCGTCGGAACAGAAGTACGATACGAATAATTATTATCTAAATAATTTACATTCTTTATTAAACAATTGCGTTAAAGGCTCCGCTGATTATGGCGGAGCCTTTGTAATTCTTGGGAGTATATGATAAAAAAAATTAAATCAAATTCTGGTGTGACCATGGTAGAGCTAGTGATCATAATGGCTATTATGGCAGTGCTCGCGGTATCTGTTATTCCGATGTACAGTAAGCTGCAGGCAAAAACGCAGCGCACCAGAAATCTATCCAACATGCAGATCATTCAGGAAGCATTTGTAAACTATTACTACTATACCTATGCCATTGGTACCCCCCACTACCCTCCTGCACCAGATAGTCTGATGATCGATGAGTGGGCCAATGCGCCGATGGACTCAACCATAAACCTGCAAACGCCAAACGAGCTATTCGGAACCGGGTCAGTACCCAAAAACTCTAACAACATACCCTTTATGTATAAGAGATGGATTGAAAATGAGATTGATGGAAGACAAAAAAGAAAAATCTTGATCAAGGATACCGACCCTGATAGCCCTTCTTATGAGGAATTTCTTTTGTTCACAATCTAGCTGTTGTTTTCTTATATCAGGCCTTAGATTAGGTTAGGCAATGACATTAATGAAACACGATAAAAACCAAGTTCTCCCGATTTCAAAAGGCTTTTCTTTAATAGAGCTTATTGTTATTATGACCTTATTGGGAATACTTGCTGCGCTCGCATCAATCAGGATCAAAGATATTTCTGTAAACGTTCGTGTTTCTGCGGCAACAAATCAGATAACCTCTGATATTGAGCTAATTAAAGAGACTGCTCTTGCAAAGCATGAAAATATGTCTATTACCTATAATCAAGAACAAAACAACTATACAATTAGAAAAAATGGCAGCGTAATGACAGATTATCCCGGTAGTGATAGTGGAATAATTAATTTATCTGAAGGTATGTTCTCTGGTGTTGATATAACACAGGTAAATATTAATGGATCAAACGTAATTAATATCGATAAATGGGGAAACGTTCTAAATAATGGAACAATTACCCTAAACCAGAATCATATAATTTCAGTTAACAAACTCACTGGCTTTACGGAGATATCCATACAATGAAAATGATTTCAAAAGGCTTTGCGCTGGTTGAGGTGGTCATTGTGATTGTACTCCTATCGGGATCCTTACTCGTTTTTTTAGAGGCCCTTAGCCAAGCAAAATCATTACAAGTTAAGTCTGAAATTATTACGACTCAGTCTCTATTGTTGCACTCTAAGATCAATGAAATAAGATCAAATAGCTATGGAGATATCGTTCAAAATGGTAGCTATAATATTTTCTCTGATTACCCTAATTATTCTTATTTATATAATGTTTCTTATGTCAACGATAATCTAGAGACTGTAAACAGTGCTACAAATATGAAGCGTGTTGATCTAAATATTAAGCACAATAGTAATTCTTATCCTGCTATCAGTGAATCATTTATTATATCCAACCTATAAAAAAACAAGATGGTTAAATATACAAAAGCAACAAGCAAGGGGTTTACTCTGGTTGAAATAGTAATAGTGATAATGACATTAGCTGTATTTGGAACAATAACGACAACAATGCTAGCAAATGCATCAAAAGTTTATTCTTCATCTATAAAAAAACAAAATCTCATTAATCAGGCCAGGTCGACATTTTTTAAAATAATTAGAGAGGCATCATGGCAAAAAAGTTTCTCTGGTTTTGCCGGAAGTAATAATAAAAAACTAGTGATAAGGCCAGCTGATGGAAACAGTATCAGCTATGAAATAAGACAAACCAATGATATCATTCAGAATAATGATCAAATCAGTGGAGCTAATAATAAAATAATAACCAATAAGGTAGAATATAGTAACTCTTCAATTGTATATAAAAATAGCAGCGGCAATACTATTGATATCGAAAACGAAATAGGCCAGATCAAATCAGTGGAGCTTACTTTAACATTTAATCAGGAAAGCCAAAATCTATTATTTCGAGGGGAAATAACTCCCTATAACCTTCGTATTGGAAGAGCAATGAGCTATCATGACTAGTGTAATTAAAATTTGTGAAAATCTCAGGTCAAGTTCCAACCAGGGGTTTATCCTTCTAGGTTCGACAATAGCGCTGTTTATTATTTTAAGTGTTTTTAGTATTTTTCTGATAAGGATCGTGGTAAAAGAAAATCAGATCTCAAGCTATAATCTTTTGGATATTCGGACCAGAAACCTATCGCAGAGTGGGCTAGATCATGGAATACAATTATTCAAAACAGCAACCTCACCTTATCTTGTGCCAGTAAGTAAAAACCTTAATAATGGGCAATATACTATCACGTTTGACCCCTCAAATAATGAAAATGACAGCCCCCTCCCCTATTCTCACTATGCAATGATAAATAGCTCCGCATACATAAATGATGCGACCAGAAATACACGTCTTTTTGTGTCCTCATATCCTGATGCATTCAACCTTGCTTTTTTTGGTAATAGAAATGGTATCCCTTGGAAGGCTCTGAACTTTGATGGCAATGATCAAGCTGTAGTTCCTGATAATACAGCCTTGAGGATTCCTGGTGATATGAGTGTAGAGGTATGGTTTAAAATAGATAATCATTCTGGGGGTTGGACAAGAGTCGTTGGAAAAGGTGCCTCTGGCCCGCGTAATTATGGAGTCTGGTATCATCAAGATGGGATTTTCTTATTCCAACAATATGGATCCGGAGGAGGAACCGATGCTCGCTTTAATACTGCAGTACAACTTGGTCAATGGTATCATATGGCAGCTGTCAGAGGCAGTGGTACTGCTAAACTATATTTAAATGGCCAACTAGATCCTTCGGCTGGAACCGATACTTCTCCAGTAACAACCCCATCTACAAGTACAGATCCTGTAACAATTGGGCATGCTGGATACGGCTATCATCATAAAGGTCAAATAGATGAGGTTAGAATATGGAATGTCGCCAGAACTCAGTCAGAAATTCAGGCAAACATGAATAATAAACTAACAGGCAATGAAACAGGTTTGGTTGGTTACTGGGATTTTAATGAAGGGACAGGAAGTATCGCATATGATCAATCAGGAAATGGCCACAATGCAAGCATCAATACTGCAACCTGGATCACTATACCGGACCCAAATGTTGAATCTTATTCGCAATCAGGTGGCACAATCAATGGTGACATTTACTATAACGGGACTATCTCAGGAGCTAGTCTCACGGGAACAGCATACAGCTCAACAGGATCTGGCGGCATGCAACACCCAAATCCAATTCCAGAATTTCCAATTGCTAACACAGCTTATTTCTCAGCTATGTTAGATACAATCTCTCCCGCGACGGGTTCAGGTGGTGAAGAAGAAGAAGAAATCTCGGGGCAACTAGTTTCTATATCTGGTGGAAATGTCTTCGTCGAATTAACACCATCTTCGGCCGTAAACTATCTTTGCTGTGGAATGAACAATTGGTGGAAAATAAAAATAGAATTTCAGGCTATCGGCTCTTCATCTACCTTCATTAAAACGTGGGGACAAAACACAAATGGCTATAGATCGACAAATATAAACGTTAGTAACGATTTACCAAATAATTATTCCGAATCTCAGATAATTGTAAAAAACATTTGGATTCATGGTGACTTTGCTTCTTCTTCTGAATATTTAGATAATGTAAAAATTGGTGGACATAATTTTGGAAGATTTATGGGGATTGGAGATGATGGAACATATGACCTTGAATATTCCCATGATGGTGGATCCAGCAGTGAAAGCTCCTGTGACGGGTGCCTAGCACTCACTTATGGAGAAAATACAAGGAATTCTACTAGAAGCTGGAGCTTTGACCTTAGCAGTAGCTTTAGCTCAGCGAATAATATAATAATAAAAAATATTTGGATAAGAGGAGACTTTAGTTACTACCTAGAATATTTAAGTAATGTAACAATAGGCGGTCATAATTTTGGTCAATTTAATGGTGTCGGAGATGATGGTGTTTGGGATCTAGAGTTTTCAGGCAACAAATCTGTAAACATGAGCGGGACTTCAGTAAGTGCCTCCGTTTTTGTCGCAAACGAGGTAAATTATGCTCCAGGAGGAAGTCCGTATTGGTGGCAGGTAAAGGTGGAGTTTTATCAGGAACCTGAGCCTGAAGAAGAAGGCGGGGGGCCACTAGAACTCACCAATAATTTTAACTTGAACAACACCTACCCAAATGGGTTGTTCTATGGAAACGATATTTCCCTCACTGGATTAACAGTGACTGGTTTGGGAAGGATATATGCAACAGGTAAAATAGATATAACAAACTGCACAATTGCAGGCGGAATAGAGATTGCTAGTGATAGTGAGATTAATATTAGTAATAGCACTCTAGGATCAAACGTAAACTCCATTTCAAACTCAATAGTGCTTTATTCAAAAGCAGGACTGACTATTAGTGGAAGTATAGTCAGAGGATTGATCTTTAATCTGGGCACAGATCTAGCTATTTCTGGATCAAGCAATATACTAGGCGCATTATACACTTGTTCTACGAGTACAAATATTACCGGCTCAACTGTTACCGGATCCATCGTTTCAAAATATGGAGCAAGCCTTAGTAATAGCACCATTAGCAAAGGGTCTCTCCCTCCCTCCTATGGTCTTGCCTATGGTTTTGGCAGCATGATAATGCCTGGCTCTTATCTCGAATATTAAATAAATATTATTGTGATTATAATGTTTTAAAGGAACTACATTTTACCATGAAAAAAATAATTCTATTGCCTTTGTTTTTATGTTTGGCATTTTCACAATCTGAGGAAGAAGTAGAATATGTTATTATCCAAGGAGAGTACACTCAAAAAATAAATAATTCGATAGACATTGTCAGGGCCGAGTGCACAGAGAAAGCATTAAATAATGCTATAGCAGGTTATATTTTAAACGATGAAATTCCGGAAGAAAATGTGACTGCCATAAAAAATTGTCTAAGAACAAAATTATTAGAAATATCAGTAATTGACGAGTCAATGATTCAGACCAATTTTACAATTACAGTGCAAGCATTTATTTTAGAAGAATCTATAATTGAGTGTATATAATTAGCATACTTCTTTTCAGAGATAAAATGTAATTTATGAGTGGTTTAATTGTTATAATTAATAAGGTTACATCAAATGATTTATATACTTAGCATCGGCACCATAGCCATACTATTTGGGATTCTCCTTTTGACAGCACCCAATACAGTACTCTCCATTGAGAAAAGAGCAAACAAGATATATATGACAGACCCAACGTTTATGCAGTACCGCGTACCCTTTGGAATCGGTCTATTTGGAGCTGCTATTTTTATTATCTATTCACTGATCAATGAGTCAACAGAATATTTAATTATTATTGGGGTCTTAGCTCTAATTTTTAGTCTAATGCTACTACTAACGCCAAAAGCAATATTTTCTCTTGAGCGGCAGGCAAACCGGGTGTATATGACAGACCCAACGTTTATGAA
>ENA-UPTF01001095-UPTF01001095.1-marine-metagenome-genome-assembly--contig:-NODE-1095-length-17629-cov-3.686702_pt1 | contig 17629 bp, 32 predicted proteins | sample MGYA00238166_ERZ767019 | MGnify/ENA primary metagenome ERZ767019 (study PRJEB28930, sample SAMN06266391) | marine metagenome | isolation source: Sea water from 250 m depth | place: Atlantic Ocean...
TGGCGGGAGTGAAGGGACTCGAACCCTCGACCTATCGCGTGACAGGCGATCGCTCTAACCAACTGAGCTACACCCCCATTAATCATTTATGCCTTTCACAAGCGGTACGAACCTTACTCCTATTAAAGTTTGTTCCTCTATTATTGGAACACCTGCTAACTCTTTCTTTTTAGTGACTAATAATAATGATCCATTAACAGGTATAATCATTTTTCCCCCATCTACTAATTGTTTTGTTAATTCAACAGGAACTTCATTAGCCATTGCTGTCACAATAATTCTATCATAAGGTGCGTTTTCAGACCATCCATCATAGCCATCGCTTATTTTTGTTTTAATATTGTCATACTCTAAATGTTCAAATAATTTTTTTGCACTTGCAGTTAACTCTGGAATTCTTTCTACTGAATAAACTTCATGTGCTAAATGAGATAGTATAGCCGCTTGGTATCCTGAGCCTGTTCCTATTTCTAATACTTTATGCAATGGTTGTAAGCCAATAACATCACTCATATAAGCAACAATGAAAGGTTGAGAGATAGTTTGTTCGTGTCCGATTGGTACAGGTCTATCTTCGTATGGAAAGTGCTTTACAAATAAATGTCTAGGCACTTGAGTCATTGCCCATATAACTCTTTTATCAATATGCCTGCCACCCGGATAGCTCAGAGCATGAGCTTGGATGATGTCAACCATTCGACTTATTTTTTGATCGTGTCCCAAACAAAACCTTCATTGGTAGCTTTATTTAAACACTCTAGATATTCAGTTTCTGTTAAACCTACTTCTTCTATTAAAAAAATGTGTTTATGATTTTGCGTACCAAAGCGAGGATTTAACAAATATTTGACTGCTTTATCTAAAATCTCGTGTCTTTTAGAGCCACCTTTTCCATATTCCTTTTTCAAAGTCTTAACCATAATATGATTATATACGGTTATTTTGGTAAAGTCAATAAGTGTTATCGCCAGCGAACAACGCCGTTTTTTGGCTTTCTGAAGTGGGCCGATGGTGTAAGATACTTTTTAGCATACCATTTATAAAACTTTTTATGCTTCATATACCACATTACACTTGCATGGTCAACCTGGTCTGAGTGGATACAGTCAGCGATGTCTTGCCAATCTCTTCTTGGTAGTTCTTCATGACTGTCTTTTATTATTTCAATTAATTTTTTATGATTATATTTCTTCTTTTTCTTTTTCATAAATTGGTGGTAAGGGGCACCACGTCTCGTACCCCTCATATCAACAGAGTTGAACTAACTCTGCTGAGTTAAAATTATCTTCGACTTTTTCTTTTACTTTTTCTTTTTATTTTTCTTACTTTAGCTTTAGCTTTTTTAACTTTCTTTTTAGCTTTAGCTTTTGCTTTTTTTCTTTTCTTAGCCATATGGCATCTCCTTCTTTAATTAAAGGGGGTGCCACGTCTCGCACCCCCGGATGTGAGAGATGAGATTTTACTCATAAAACCCGGCTACGGGTGCCGATCTCTGAAATCGGTGTGTCTAATCACATTTCCACCACTCTCACGGTTTGCCCGAATTTTCATAGTCAGGCTCGGATTAACCGAGATTTCAGGATTGGAGATCCTGACGTGCTATCGAATGATTACACCACCCGACTATTACTTCTTTAAGCACTATTAGTTTATTACATATTAAGAATTTTGTCAATAGAATCTACGGTTGTATTATTAGTCCCAATATAAAGGCTTCCACCATTCTTGGTACCAATGTTTAAATTGGGACCAGTGTCTTCCTTTTATGGCAATACACCAAAAACCATCAGCTAACTCTTTGAATGCTGTTGCTTTCTTCTTACTAATGATTCTAAATTTTTTACGTTTCATACTCTAATTATATATGTGTTTAATAAGACTAATTACAATAAACCGATGAACATACTTCAAAAAACTATAATGGGTCACGAAACAGGACTACTCCCGATTTGGTTTATGCGCCAAGCTGGAAGATATTTGCCAGAATATATGGAAATAAAAAATAAAAGTAAAGGGTTCATGCATATGGTTCTTACTCCAGACATTGCCAAAACAATTACACTTCAACCAATAGAAAGATATGATCTTGATGCCGCGATAATTTTTTCAGACATTTTGGTTATACCTTGGGCTATGGGACAACCCCTAACATTTGATCCTGCACCTAAACTAGGAGAATTAGATCCTCAAATTTGGCAAACTGATTTAAATGTAATAAAAGAAAAACTTAAACCGGTTTATAAAGCAATTGAATTAGTTAGAATGAAATTAGATCCACAAAAATCATTAATAGGTTTTGCTGGAGCACCATGGACCATATTAAGATATATGATGTCGGGACCTAAGAACAACCCTAATCCCAAATATAATATAACCTATACAGTTAAACCATCGGACATTGATCAATTTGATGCTATTTTTAGATTAGACAAATTAACAAAGATAATTGTTATGCACTTGTCAGAACAAGTTAAAGCAGGATGTGATGTTGTACAATTGTTTGATAGTTGGGCTGGAGAATTAGGAGAAGATTTTATTATTGATTGGTGTTATAATCCGATTGCTAAAATAGTAGAAGAGTTTAAAAAATTACATCCTAACGTTCCAATAATTGGTTACCCAAAAGGTATTGGTAAAGATGTAAAAGAGTTTTGCCATTGGACAGGTATAGATTGTGTTAGTATTAGCACTGAAATAGATCCAAAATGGGCAGTAAAGCATATACCACAATATGCAATTCAAGGAGGGATGGATCCGGAAATATTAACTAATGATCCGTCAGTAGCAAAGATTGACATAATAAGAAAAGCATTGTATTATATTAGACAGTTTGAAAAACATCCTTACGTGTTTAATTTGGGTTCAGGCATATTAAAAACTACAGATCCAAAGTCTCTAGAGGTATTAGTAGATGTAGTCAAACAAAATAGAGAATTTATTAGAAAAAGAAAATTAGAAGCAAAAAAGAAAAAGAAAAATGATTCACAGTAATTTATTAGGATTAAATCAATGGAATTTTATTAAGATGAAGTTAGACGGAAACGAAACTCCTTGGTTCCGTAGTTCTAGTGTTGCAAATTTTAATGATCCTAAAAAACCATATGCTGGTGGCTTTGCTCATTTGATATACAGTAAAGATAAAGGTTCTGTATCAAACTTATTTGATATAACACTTCCTATTTTATTACAAGCATTAGACAGACAAAATTTAATATTAAAAGATTTATATAGAATTAGAGTAGGAATGTTTACAAGGGTACCTGAAGAGATTATACATCCAGCTCATAGAGATAATCCTGAAACGTGTCCACAGCCACATACTGTTGGTATGTATTATCCTACACATAGCGATGGAGACACAATAATCTACAATGAAACAACTGATTCAGACAATTACACAATTAAAGAAAAATGTACGCCAACTGGTAACGTTTGGTTTAATTTTGACGGGAAATATTTTCATTCAAGTTCTGCTCCACAAAAACATGATACTAGAATAGCTATAACATACAATTACGTTGCAGAAAAGGATAATTTAAGTTAATGAACTTATACGATAAAGTACCTGAGCCTAGAAAAGAAAACATTTATTGGGTTTATCCTGAAGGAACTGTTCCTACAAAATTAATAGACTTAACTTTAGAAAGAAGAAAAGAAGATGTTAAAGTAGAAGGAGAAGTCTTAGATGATGAAAATTTAGCAAGAAAAGTTAAGACAGTACATTTAGATGAATTTGATCCAATTTGTTTATCTCTATATGGTTTAACAGTCAAAACAAATGATAATATTTGGCATTATGAATTAACAGGACCTTCCCAATTTGAATTATTACATTACGATGGTAATGAATCAGGTTATGAAACACATCAAGATACTATGTATTTTGATAATGGATTGTGCCGTAAGTTATCAATAGTAACTTTATTGTCTGATACAGATAACTTTGAGGGAGGAAAATTTTATATACAATATGATGGAGTAGAAAAAACATATATTGATCTTAAAAAAGGATCAGTAATTATATTTCCACCATACTTACTTCACGGAGTTGAGCCAGTAACCTCGGGTGAAAGAATTGCAATCTCGGGTTGGTTAACTGGACCTAATTTTAAATAATGAATACCGAAAAAATAACAAATCAAAATGTTACAGGACTATGGCCTATACCATTAGTTAGGACTAGTATAGATCCTGTTGGTGATGACGTTATGGATTTTTTAATAAATCAAGATACACGTCCTAAAACAGAAGGCATAGCTCAAAATTCTTATAATGCTTTTGTATTAAATGATCCAATATGTAAAGACCTTAAAGAAGCTCTTGAATTTAAATTACAAAGTTTTTTCTTTGACTTTTTAGGAATAGATCAAAAACATTATTTTTATATTAATACTAGTTGGACAAACAAATATGAAAAGGGAGATTATAGTAATCAACATTGGCATACAAATTCTTTGTGGCAAGGATTATTATTTTTAACAGACGTTGGAGATACCGGTTCAACAAATTTTATGAAGGATAAGAATTGGTATAATCTTTGGCCGGGAGACACAGTGCGTTTTGATTACAATCCTGGTGCTGACTTAAATGTTTTTAATACAGAGGGTTGGGCAATTGCTCCTAAGAAATGGGAGTTGGTTTTCTTTCCTAGTTTTATGAGCCATGGAGTAAGTTTAAATCAAACTAACGAGATTAGAAGAACACTTGCGTTCAGTGTATGGACTAAAGGCAAGTTCGGAGACGAAGGAGCTCAACTGACAATATAAAATGGAAAACAAACATATTATTCAAGATGAAGTAACGCCTTTATTTGCAATACCTTTGTGTAAGACTTCTATAAATCCTGTTGATGACGAAGTAATAAATTATCTTAAAAATTTAGAATACAAACCACATTTATATTCTAATGCACAAAATTCTGTTAACGTTCATGTTTTAGATGAACCAATTGTTAAACCATTACGAGACCAAATTTATTTTAAATTAGATAGTTTTATGCATAATTTCTTAGGTGTAGATAGAAAACATAAATTTATTGCAGAAACTAGTTGGATGAACAAATATGAAAAGAACGATTGGAGTGGAGAACACGCACACGCCAATTCTTTAATAAGTGGAGTATTATATCTGTCAGATGTAAAAGATACTGGCAATATTAATTTCCATAAAGATAGGTCCTGGAAGAATATTTTTACTGATACAGTACTACCAGATTTTACAGAAGAGGCTGGTTTAAATGTTTATAATGCTAATGGATGGTCATTTCAACCTAAGAAATGGGAATTAGTTATGTTTCCAAGCCATTTATTACATAGTGTTAGTCCTAATAGGACAGACGGACAAATACGATGGTCATTGGCTTTTAATTGTTTTATTAGAGGCCCAGTAGGTGACGGAGCAAGTAATGTTGTACTATAAATAGTAGCATATTATGACACAGATTACAACTGCATTGATAGAAAAGTTAGAAGCTGAAGTAAAGGCTATAGAAGCTAATTTGGACATTTACTTGAATAGTCCATCAAGCCAAGTTGCGGAACATATTGATTATATTGGAACTGTTGAAAAACAATTAGAAAAATTGTCAGCTACAAAAGGTAAATTAGTTTCTTTAAAGAACTTCCTTAAAAATCATTTAGATCACTAATCTTTTTTACGTCTTTTATTCAAAATATCTTGTAAACCAATTCGTTCAGCCCATGGCTTTTTTACTACTTCAAACTTTTTAGTAAAGAACTTTTTACGAATTGCTAAGAAAAAAGGATTGAATTCTTTTTTACAGAATTCTTCATCATCAAAAGAATCCCAAGTAATAATTCTTTGTAACCATTTACCAGAAGTTATATTAACGTTTGTTTCATTTTTAATTGCTTCTATTAGTAAGTCAGCTAGAACTTTGTGGTTAGATTTAAGCATATGATTATATCTGGTATCATATCCTTGCCATATTTTAAATTCATCTACACTTTCTTCTATTTCACGTTGCTCCACATCCATAAGCAAATTTCCTTCACTACATCTTATATTTTCGTAATCATCCCATTTACAAAAATGTTCATAAGGAAATACATCTCCTGGGTTTGCAGATTTTACTACTGGTGGGAAACCAAATATAACTTGGATAGGTTTCCAGTTATATGCTTTAGCAACACTTGACATCCATCCTAGTCTTTGACTTTGAAGTTGTAAGTCTAGAGGAGGTCTTTGAATATATGTAATGTAATGACGGATTGCTTCTAAATGATTTTTAGGTACAGTTTCATCTATGTTAGATATATTTGCGTTTGTTACTGCTGGTTTGTCATCAAAGAACCAAAACCTTGCTGGGTGGGTCATAAGCATAACCACTTGATCATCTTTAGTAATGTCTTTAGCTATCCTGTGTAAATTTGCACAACTAAACTCTTGACTGCCACCAGTAACAGAATAATTTACTAATTCTAAATTTAAATTGTCAGCTACTTGTTTTGTCCAAGTTTTAAAAGTATCCTCAGGCATTTTATCAAATTGTTCCTTAAGGTCTTTATTTTTTGCGGCTGTAGAAAAATAAACAGTGATGTCTTTGCCAGGAGGAGTGACGGAGAAGCTATCTCCGAAAACATATAATTTATTCATTTAAAATTCTAGCCAAGTATTAATTGTATATTTGTTACCTGACAGAGGTTGATTACCTCTATGTGTGTGAGTATAGTTGCCAGGAAATATTAATAATGTTCCTTGCTTTGCCTTAATTCTTCGAGGATAATATAACCATTCTGTTTCGCCACCTTCTTCAACATCATTTAGGAATACTTGAATAACCATAAATCTAGTTACATCTGATCTACTCATCTGTTCCCAATGCCAAACGTGATATCCTTCCCCGGGTTTTGTTCTTTGAATCTTCATTTCATAAACCATTTGTGGAGCAGAGTCAACTGGTTGTAATGATGAAAACATCTGTCTATATATTCCATTATAACAAGCCCAAAACGTTTCTAAAAATACATCTTGGATTGCAGGTACTCCTACAATACTCAACATATTATCTCCTTGGCTGTATAATCTAGATGTATTAAAATTATTTGTATCTTTTAAATGTCTTGGTGTTCCTATAATGTCTTGAATTGATCTCCCAAATCCTAATTGATCCATTCTATCAAAATATTTCATAGTTGACTCACACCACTCTTTGCTGTAAGCCTTTTCGAATACTCCAATGAAGTCTGTGATATCGACAGTCATGTCTTTAGCACCTTCTGGGAATTGTGTATTACCTGGATCGAATTCTATTTTAGCCATCTTATAATAATTTATTTGATTTTTTGTTATATGTCAAGTTATCTGGTTAATATTTCGGTACAACTTTTGGTTGTCCTTATAGTCACAAGGCGTCGGTTCTCGCTAATGTATATTTACAAATGTTAAATACTAACATAATAAAAATTGCCTAAAAACGTACATTTAGTTGACAAATTGGTACTCATATGCTACTATGTACATATGAAGAATATCGCTAATATACGGGCAACTGTGAGCGTCTAACGGGTAGAATTTATGGATACCAACGAAAGACTAGCACAGATTAAAAGGATTTTTATAGAAGAAGGCCATGATTATTTGGTGCCAAAAACTAGTACAGTTACAAGAGTAGCACAAGGACTAGACGGTACACATAGAGGATTATATTATATTTGGCCGGAAAAAAATTTTTATTTGGGCCTGGCAAAAAGTCCAGATGCTCAAATATCCTTTAAGAGGATGGACACACACGTTCTTAAATTAAACGTGGATCTTAGAGGATTATATTGTGGTAAGGGTGACAATAGTCAAATTAAAAAAGAACCTTACAAACAATTTCCGGAAGGATGGCGAGAAGGTGTCAGTAAGTATTTGTTGGAAGGAAGCCCGACTATTCCTATCCATTTTAAAAAGACACCAAGCGGGCGAGTTAAACCTACTAATCTAGACTTTAAATGTAGATTAAAGTTTGACCCGATGGACTTGCCAGTCTTATTGTGGAATCTAAATCATTTAGAACCACATCAAATTAAAACCCTCGAATCAAAAATCATAAAAACTATATGGCCTTTTTGTAACAACGAAACGTACAAGATAAGGAAGAAAAAGAATGTTTCAAAAAAACAAAAAGAAGTTCCGAAAATGGTTCGGAAAAAAAAGGAAGGCAGGACTTGGTGGCCTGTTTTCTAAAAAAAGAATACACAAAAAGAATCAACGACATATGAAACATAATTCAACATTTGATCCAAAAATACACAAGATGAGTCCACACGGACTTGGTTATCAAATGAAAGATCATATTGAAACAGATCCAAACGAATCAAAAGGATCTGTATTAAGTAAAATGTTTGACAAATGGAGTGCTTCGAGTGACAAGACCAAATCTGAATGATATTAAGGTCATAAATGTATGGCCTGAACTTAAGGTTGTACAAATTGAATATAATAATGAATGGTTGCAGTATTTTAAAACCTTAGAATCAGATATAGAATATAATGTTACTTCATCGGGTTTTGTTGAACACGGTGGAGCAACATATTTTAAAATAGAAGGTCAAGAAGATTGGATAGGTAAAGTTGGTAAGCTATGGCATGAAGCATTAAACTTTGATGAACCTGACCAAATGAATACTATATCGTCTTGGATTAATATCCAAAAACAAAATCATTATGTTCCTGTGCATGAACACGGCGGATTCTTAAGTGGAATAACTTATATAAATGTTCCTAAACAACTTGCTGATCCAAATATTAAAGACGGAGGTGTTGATTTAACATTTCCTAGAGAGAAGAAAAACTTACACATTAGACCCATAGAAGGACAAGGATTAATATTCCTTTCACAGACTTCACATAACGTATATCCTTTTAAAGGAGAGGGTATTAGAAAAACTTTAAATTATAATTTGGAAATTGCTAAATGAGAAAATATCAGTTATATGGCGTAGAACAACCAGTACTTCAAAAGATGTTAGAAGAAGCTGAAATTATGGAAAACGTTGCTAACATAATTTTAACTCCAGAAATGAGATGGGGAGGACATACGCACGATGAATGGTTACTTAATAAAGTTAAACATTTTCAAGAAGAAATATTAAAGCCAGCAAAATCTAATAAGTTTTTAGACATTTGGTTGTATACTCAAGGAGAAAATGAATATAAGCCGGTAATGAATTACGTTGACAAAGGAAATCATTTGTTTATAATAGTATTTCTAAAGTTTCCAGAACATCTTGAGGTTGTAGAAGACGGTGTTAATAAAACAGGAGGATTAGATTTGGTACTACCAGAACGTCAACAATATATTCCACCAAGACCGGGAACAGCAATTATTATGCGTTCTAATGTATATCATACAATATATCCTTTCAAAGGCCCTGGACAGTTATGGTGTATGAAAGCATTAATTAAATGTGAAGGATGGAAAGATTATGAGTGAGTCATATTATTTTGTAAAACAAATATTAGAAGATATAAGAAAAGTCAGGAATGACTTGGTAGCACAATCTAATCCACACTTTCAAGACTTAACAAACATAATATATAAGTGGGAAACCAAACTATATGAACAAACAGATGAATATAAGTTTGCAGAATTTGAACGGAGAATGAAAGAGGAAGAAGAAGCATTAGAAGAATATTCTAGAAAAGCGAGAGAAGAAGATGATTGAAGGTCCTAATAGAAAAATTAAAATGAGAGGAAATATGTGGTCAAAATTTCCATATAAAGTTTATAAACTATCTGAGGCCGAAACAGAAATGTTTTTAAAAGAAGCGAGACTAATAAGACAATTTGGACACCCGAACGATGCAATAAAGGTTAAAAAAGAAAAGGACACAAACAGGGTATGGTGTTGGAAATGGAAGAAAACAGAACATACAGATTTTATACTAGATAAATGTTTAACATTTTTGGAGGAACAGAATCTTCCGCGTACAGCAGTTAAACTAGAAAATTCATGGTTAACAATTCAGTCACCTAATGAGTTTCAACCAATTCATACTCATTATTCTCCTAAGGCTCATTTACACGTTATTATATTTTTAAAAGCACCTAAAGAAATTTGTAGTACAGAAGATATGGGTTGGGAAGAAGGTAAGCCAACTCTTATTGAAAATAAAAGAGGTAGTTTAGAATTATTTCCTGGAGGGAAATGGGATGACGTTAAAATTATTAAACCAGACCCAGGAACAATGATTATTATGACATCAACACTTCAACATTGTGCTTATCCTTTTAAAGTAGAAGGAGAACGATGGAGTCTTGGAGCAACAATTCAATGTCAGGAATGGTTAATATAATGTTTGGTATTAGGCAAGATAAAAACTTTCAAGATTTTTATGATGTAATATCAAAAGAATATACTGATGATGTTGATGTAAAAGATATTATGGTAGAGCCGATCAATGGTACTCCTTTTTGTAAAATTAATTATACAAAAGAGTGGACAATTCATTTATTAAAACAATGTATTGATTATAGACTTTCAGGCCAAACAGAAATGGTAAAACCTTATTATTCTACAGAAGGAAAAAGAAAGAAAGTAGATATAGGCGATATCAATATGTTAGAATGGAAAGGCCGATCAGACTTTATAGAACACATTGGAAAAAAGTATCGTGAATATTTCGTTCCACATACTAAATTAAAAGAAATGCAAAAAACAACTGCTTGGATTAATTGGCAAACTAAAGGAGATTATCTTCCTGTTCATTCACATAGAGAAGCATTAAGTTGTACATCATATTTGATGACTCCAATTGGAATATACCAAGGACCCGTTGAAAAAGATTGTCCGTTATCTGGTGGGTTAGATTTAATGATGGAAGACCTTAGAGTATTGCACGTCAGACCAGTTCCAGGAACAGGAATAGTATTCCCAGGTCATACTCCTCACGTAGTTTATCCATTTGTAGATGAAGGTATTAGGATTAATATTAATTCACAATTAGAAATTAAGAAAACAGATGATGATTATAATATACGTGAAGACAAACGAAAAGCTGTAGACAATTTCTTTAAGGCAGTTAATAAGCCAGGAGCAAGTCCTAGAGATGAGCCAGAAAAACCTACAGATACTAAGATGAGAACACTACTTCAAAGGATCAAAAGAGTAGATGATTAAACCCGACCATCCAAAAATACCACATGGACGAAGAGGAGTTCTGTTAGTTAATTTAGGAACACCAAGCGGACTACGATGGAGAGATATGAGGAAGTTCCTTAAAGACTTTCTTAGTGATCCAAGAGTTGTTGATCTTAACAAAGTATTATGGTGGTTAATATTAAATGTTTTTATTTTAAATTTTAGACCACATAAAATTAAAAAAGAATATAAAAAGATTTGGACTGCTGACGGTTCACCATTAAGAATAACAACTAAAAAACAAGCAGAACTATTAGCTAAAAGATTAGATATGGTTGGTGTTGATGTTGAGTGGGCATTACGTCATGGTGGTCCTAGCATAGAACAAGGAATAAAAAGTTTAAAAGATAAAGGTTGTGAAACAATAGTCGTACTACCTTTGTTCCCACATTATAGTTCATCTTGTACTGGAAGTGTAAGTGATGAAGTGTTTAGAGTTTTAAAAGATATGAGATGGCAACCAGCAGTACAAATTGTTCCAAGATACTTTGACGATGATGATTACATAAAAGCAATATCTGGTTCGATAGAACGTGAACTAGAGAGGTTAGAGTGGAAGCCTGACCAGATTCTTTTAAGTTATCATAACGTACCAAGAGTAACTTTGGAAAGGGGCGATCCATATTATTGTCAATGTCTTAAAACTACTAGACTTATTAGAGAACAATTAAAACCTTATAACATACCAATTGAAACTGTATTTCAAAGTAGACTTGGTAGAAAGAAAGATTGGTTTGATCCTGCTTTAGATACTACTCTAATAAATTTACCTACAAATGATGTACATAAATTATTGATAGCTTGTCCAGGATTCTCTGCAGATTGTTTAGAAACTATTAATGAAATAGGTAATGAAGGACAAGAAAGTTTTAGAAGTAAAGGTGGACATGAATTCAAACTTGTTCATTGTCTGAACACTAGCACATCACATATAGATTTAATTGCTAAATTAGTCGGTAAGTTTCTTTAATTTTTTAAGTTTGGCGATCCTGCCTGTATTTTCACCTTTTTTGATAGTATATTCCAAAGTGCCATGAGCTCCTGCTTCAACGGGTTGACGTTGCGTTCTGAATAAGATTTTCTCTTTGGCTTTCTTAACCAAATTAGCAGAATGTAGATTTAAATGTATTTTATCTCTCATAAAAGTACTTATGCATTTGGCACAACTCTGGTATGCAAAGATGTATATACAACTTATTCTTGTATAGACTTTATCCATATTATCTGTTATAATGGCAATAATCTTTAATCTATATAGAGGAGGATTAATGTTTAATTTTAAAAATGTAGATAAAAAAATGCTGATGAAATTAGTGATCCTGCACGTTGCAGTTATCACAGTTTCGAATGCGTTGGTTGGAATTCCTGTAGAGATTCTTGGAGTTAAATTAACGTGGGCGGCATTTACTTTCCCATTAGTAGTATTGGCAACAGACTTGACAGTACGTATTTTAGGAAAGAATATCGCACGTTCAACAATTACAGCGGCGTATCCACTAGCCATCATTGCATCCATTTTGGTTGTATTGGCAGAAGGTGCCCCACAGTCGGTAGCATTCCGAATAGGTTTTGCTAGTGCGACTGCGTATGCAATTGGTACGTTGCTAGATGTCTATGTGTTCCAATACCTAAGAGAAAAATATTCTTATTGGTGGTTAGCACCTGCAGTTTCAACTGTATTTGCAAACATAATTGACACATATGCATTCTTCTTCACAGCATTCTCTGGTTCTGCTAATGAGTATATGGCGGCTAACTGGTTTGAAATTGCTGGTTCTCAAACAGTATTAAAAATCTTTGTTGGTTTGATAGTATTCTTACCAGCTTATGGATTACTACTTAGATATTTGTCTAAGAGAGTTAAAATTGATACTGGTATACAGAAAGCATTTAAAGATGCTGGAAGTGATGTAGTTAAGAAGTAGTTTAACTTTGTATTGGGCGGATCGATTTTATTCGCCCATTACTCTTTATTTCAGTTGAAGGATATGATGAATGACCATCTTTAAGATCACCAGTTAATTCATCTATTTCAAATCCAGGTTCAGTAACATTAGACTTATACCATTCACTAGACATACAATCTATATCATCAAACTTTGCGCCAGGATATTGTTCTTGGATTCTTTTTACGATATCGTTACGGTCATTAATTAATGAACCCCAACACTCTGGTTGTGAAGGATGCCATATGCCGTATTGGACTGAACCACCTACGGGCCATTCTGCGGTTATTAACCACACAATGATTATCCACTTCATTATTAGCCTGCTGATACTTTTAAAGTTCCGCTATCGTTCCAGAGTTGACCTGCGTTGTTGGGATCACTTGTTGGTAAATCATTTGCCATAACTTTTCCATTATGATTTATTAAAAGATCTCCACTTGAATCAGGAAGATTAATAGTTCTTTTAGATGTCGCTTGAGCTTTTAAGAAAGTTTTTTTGTATCCAGGAGCTTGCCAAACTATACTTTTGTCTATTGATAATTCAATACCATTGGCATCAAATTTTAAAATAGATGATCTTGTCCCGTTTGTTCTTAATTGCACTTCTAACTTACCATCTTCTGTTCCGTCTTTAGGATCTGCAATAACTAAACTCAAATTAGCATAATCCAACATTTCACCGGCGTCATTGTTTGTTTGCCACCAAATGGCACCACCTTTTCCGCCTTTTTGAGGATTGCTATTTGTTCTTGTCAGCCATAAATTAGGTCCTTTAGAAATCTTGTTATCACTATCAGCTTGAACGTCAAGAGCTTTTGCTCCAACTCTGCTTGAAGTAACAACTAGATCATCACCGATTTCATCAATGTTTTCAAACAATTGACCTTCAGTGTCGTGAAGACCCAATAAAGGGATAATGTCTTTTGATCTGTTTGCTGTCTTTGCCATAATATGTGTATTTATTATAAAGTTGTATTATTTCCAGAGATCATCTAGCTTATCGTCTATTTGTTTTTTCCATTTGGGTATCCACTTGAAGATTAACATTACAGTTATTATTATAATTGCTACCCCTAGTAAGAATGTCCAAGGGCCAAGTGTTAGGGATTCAGTAAACAGGGTAAGGTCATGAATCATTTAAATTCCAGGTACAGGAGTACCTTTTATCCATAACGAATATAGAAATAGTGTAAAACAAATTAAGAATATTGTTGTGTAAATGTAAAATTTCATATAATTTTGGTTGTTTTAATTAACCTGCTTTCCTCTGGATCTGGTTGCCATATCATATGTCCTTTATACCAACCTAATCCAAAACCCACAAGGCCTAGAATTAGCATTACTACTAACATGGCTATAAATTCTTTTAATAACTGTTTGTTACCGTTTTTAAAGTATCTGTTATCGTGTTTCATGTTAGATACACTCCCATAAAGATATTCCAAGTTAATTGCCCTGCAAGAAATATGGTTATTAGGATTAGGATTATTAGGATTATGTTAACAATAAAGTTTCCCATTACGATTGGGCCGGAGAGTATCTGCCAGTACCTCGACTTCCTGTCATCTGACTTCGTTTGGGTCTCCATCCGCCTTTATTATGTCCATTGGCGTGTTTATCCCAATGTTGCATAGCCCCGTCTTTTAATATCCTAAAGCCTCTATACTGTTTTGGTTTCTTGCCTACAACATTATAAGGCTTAGGCTTTTTAGCTCTTCTAAATGCCATTGTAATAGTACTTATGTGGGATTATAACTTAGATTGCGTCTTTTATGCAGGTATATTGTGCGTGAACAACTGTATACCCATTTGCTTCAAACTTTTGGGTAAGCTCTTGCATTTTGAAATTAGCTATTTCTATACAATCATCATATGATTTGTAGAATTCAGTGGGGGACTGGACAAAGTATTGGCAAGGATATGTTAGAAAACAAACCATTACAAGAACTTGCCACATTACTTTAATTCGTCTACAAACGATAGTTCGCAAACGCCTTTTATCTTTTCTCCAGGAGTTGAATTAAATCTATTAGCATATTGTTCACATATTTCTTGTGTTTCAAAATGCATACGGTACCAGCCATCATATTTTAAATCTTCTGCTGACTGCCAAATTCCACCAACTAAAAAATATACTACTAGTGCCCACTTCATATACTATCCTTTGTGTGAAAACTCCTTACATCTTGCCATAAGTGTTTCAGGTTTGTCTGGATTTAAATTTAAATTCTCTTCTGCTTGTTGACAATCGAATCTACTCTCGTATGGAACCCGTTGAATCTCCAACCATCCTCCGGTTGGTCCAACTACAAAAAAATAAACTAATAAAATCCATTTCATATACCGTAATTTTATTTAGAGTTAATTTTAGAAAAGAAAAACAATAATAGAACTTATAGTATGTTTTATTCTTTACTGGAAAACATTTCTTCAAAGGCTTTATAAGACTTTTGGAACTCTTCCCAATCGCCTGCGAAGTATGTATCGATTGTGTATTGATAATAGCCTGAGCATTGTTCGGCCACATACATTGGTATGACTGTTACCGCGGCAGTTTCGTTACACCAATGGATTATCTCCATTAGACTTATGAGATCCATAAACTACCCTTTAAACTCTATGATTGCATTCTTAAGACCCCTGCCTACTTTCTTAACTAATTTGTAGCCATGAGGTTCAAGCATCTCCAGGACACTGTCTTTGTGATAGTCGCCGTACCTTGTGGGGTGGTCTTTACACTCATATAATATAACAGGTCTATTACGAAGAATGGTTTGCATAGCACCCTTAATGATTAAAGGTTCATACCCCTCGGCGTCCATCTTAATGAAGTCTACATCATCTAACCCTATGTCGTCCAGAGGTTGTATTTTATAGATACCTGTTGACTCTGGAATTATATGGGTTGAAAAAGACTTATTGCTTTTGTGTATGTTGACCCCTGCAGTTCTTTCACCCAACCCAAAGTTATGTACTGTTATATTTGTGACCCCTTTACGTTGTAGGTTATATATTAAATGAGGTCTTATATCATTATCAATTTCAAAGGCATGAACATACCTAAAGACTTTGCTTAATTGATTGGATACTATTCCTATGTGGGCACCCACATCTAAGGCTACCCTTTTCATAACACATTGGTTGATAGCACTATTGATTATGTCAAGTGAATAGTTAGCGATTTTGCCGCCCTGCTTCTTCGCACTTCTTAAACTAATGTCCTTCCGGACACTTCTCCATCCGTCTACTTCCATACTTACTCTTACTGTTCAGGGTATACCTGAATGCACTCCAATTTTACTTGCGTAGCATCATAGCTAAAAGTATTGAGATACGCCATGCACTCTTGTAAGTTTGGCATCCCTTCAGATAGGAATACCCCTCTAGAGATATCAATCCAACTTACAACAAAAGCGTAGGTATTCACAATACCATCTGCAATTTCCATACTACTATTTACTGTAATCGGAAGTTTCACCCCAAACAGCACCCAGGAAGAGATTAAGAGTTAGACGTCCATTTTCAGGACTATCTCCAAAGTGTCCGTAGCTGTGATGTGGTTGAGCCCCTGAGTAAACTATAAGTCTATTTTGTACGTACTTAATGTCGTTAATGATTTCGGTTGCGTTATAGATATAAGTCCCACTTGATGTATTGGTTGGGTTAAGATAGATCAATCCTGCTAACGATTCTAAGTCGCAATGGATCTCTGACTTTGCTGAATCCTTTGCTCTGTAGTGTGCAAAGATATTAAACTTCAATCCTTTCAACCAGGGTAGGGCTTCTAAGTTGTTATGGATAACTGTATTCAATTCTGGGTTGACTATTTGTAGTAAGTCAGAACGCACCCCAGGCCAATTCTCTTCCCTTTTAAATTTGGCATTGTACTCGTGCTTATCATATAATGGAAGTTTTAGGACTTCCTTTCTTATATTCTCTAATGCCTCTGTTGGAAAGAAGTTATCACGTTGTATTAGTATCATTACATTTACTTAACTTTTCTGGCAGTCAGGTCAAGGTCAATTAGAGCCCGAAGGGCGGCGGCGCCAGAAATTGCGATGATGGTCAATTCACTTGTGTGCGAAGCACACGCGGTCGCGATATGTTAGATTTGACTTCACTTCGTTCTTTATGCTTGACGTCTTCTGTGTTAACTCTTATTCTATGCTAGGAGTTTGATCCCTAGACGGTTATAACTTAAATTGGATTATGTTTATTATGCTATATGCTAAAGAGCTCGCTGTGAACATAAAGGTCTCGCTGTGAGTATATAGGCCTCGCTGTGAAGAGCTCGCTGTGGGCACCTTGGTTGAACGGTCCTGGACCGTGTGCAAGGGTAGAGCAGGATACTGCAATGGTTAAGTGGATCAGAAGTGGCACAATGGTAGAAGTGGTCCGGGAATGGTAGCTAGAACGGTATGGTATTAGGTATGGGCTTTAAGGTAGCTGTATGCGTAAGAGTATTTAAACTATGCCTCTCGTCACCATCCTTCACCGAAATAATTTTTGCTTTTATTTTTTGGAAAATAGCCT
>ENA-UPTF01001096-UPTF01001096.1-marine-metagenome-genome-assembly--contig:-NODE-1096-length-17624-cov-2.851485_pt1 | contig 17624 bp, 16 predicted proteins | sample MGYA00238166_ERZ767019 | MGnify/ENA primary metagenome ERZ767019 (study PRJEB28930, sample SAMN06266391) | marine metagenome | isolation source: Sea water from 250 m depth | place: Atlantic Ocean...
GACTGTGTGAGCCAACTTGCCGTGCAAATGGCCGCGACATTACGTTCCCTGATGGACGCAAGCTGTTCATGGGTTCAAGCGGCACCGGAGCACCGCGCGACGGTTCAGACGCTACAGAGCCAGGAAACTAGACTTCGTAAGTTTAGTAAGGCCCTTCTTGAAAAAACCGGTTACTAGTGTGACCGGTTTTTTCTCGCCTTGATACTGGGGCGCGATGGCTGCAAGCCAGAAGCTAATTATTAAAATCCTTTGCAGAATAGTTATTTACTATTTGTAAAACCCTCTTGTTCGAAACATTTTGCCTTGATCTTCTGACTTTCGGTCACTGCTTAAGATTGCTTCTCTTCGATTTAAATTCGTTTTAAGCAATAACAAACTGGGAAATTTTCAAATCCCATCGATTCATTTGAATAATCAGCAGCTTTGCAGAAAAGAAGTTGTTCCAAGGAAGGATTAGCGTAAGCGTAACACTGCGAAATTATGAGTGTTCAGAGTCTATTGCCGGGCTATTGGATCAATAGCTCGAGAGTAATCGCCACCATCTCTAAACACTGTTGAATCTAAAAAGAAACCAGAAGCATAAAGTCGAACAACTACTGTGCTTAAACCTCGGTTCTCCCAGAACCAACCATGAATTCCAGCAAAAGGGGCGTGGAATGAACCGGTGCGACTGACATCGTTTCCTTGCTCAAAGCTTTCTGCACCCTCTTCGCCGATTCCTGCTGGCTCGGCATGCATGTCGAAATACACTTCTCTATCTGCTACCCAAGTGAATACCATTGGCGCATCGAGATCCATGGTGTACTTGTATTCCACAGACTGAAAAGGCCCTAGTTCAAATTCCACATAGTCGGTACGATGCATTTCTAACTTGGCTTCGAATGGATTTTCGGCGCGAGAAAGTGCGATTACGCCAGTTAGCTCGCCAATCCCAAGAGGATCTACACCAAACTCTGCGGGTAGGATTGCAGTTAATAAAATGATTAGGCCAACAACAAAGGCTGCGCCGGTAGCTTTCAGAATGTTTCTGGAAGAAGGTGCTTGGGCTGTATTAGGTTCGGCCATAACTGCTCCAAGACTAAGCAGGAGTTAGAAGCAGATACGCACTCAGTTGGTACCCTGCTAAAAGAAAACCGCCAGTCATTAATACTGTGTTAGTTGCAAAGGCATGACGTAAATAACTCGCTTTAGTGCGCCACACACTCAATAAGATTAACACTGCTGACAGTGCCAATATCTGTCCGATCTCCACGCCAACATTAAAGCTAATGATGTTAGTTACTAGGCCGTTGTCGGAGATTGTGAATTCTTGCAATTTGGTTGCAAGTCCCAGGCCATGGAATAAACCGAAAACAAATACAGCAATTTTCGTATTCGGTTCAAAACCTAGCAGGCGCTTAAATCCATCGATGTTTTCAAACGCTTTGTAAACAATCGATAAGCCGATAACGGCATCGATGAGGTATGCGTTTACCTGTAAGTCTGCTAACACACCAAACAACAAGGTAATACTGTGCCCGATAGCGAACAGAGTAACGTATTGAATAATATGCTTAGGTCGATAGAGAAAAAAGATAACGCCAACTAAAAACAACAGATGGTCATAACCTGTAACCATGTGTTTTGCGCCGAGATACATAAACGGAGCTACTGCTGGCCCATCTATGGCTTGTACAAAGCTTGCATCGGAGCCTTCGATGGTGTGTCCAAAGGCACTAAAAGCAAATAGGGTCAAGAAACCCATCGCTAGTGCTTTCAGAATTAGATTTTGACTCTGATTAAACCGGTTCATGATTAATCGGCCGAGGGGTCAACAAAGCGATTGTTAATGTCTGGACTGTAAGCTTGATGACATGCGGTACAAACAGAATAGAGTTGACCGCCCGCATCAAAAAAATCCTCTTTGTTTTGTGCTGCGGCTGCTTCCATGGCTAGTAGGCCTGCAGTACTGAGTCCTTCTGAGTAGATCATCCAGGCATCGTTATCCGCCGCTCTTCCGGGAAGCGCTAGCATGTTCCCGGCTTCTACCACAATCGCGGCCTGCGCTCTTACATAGGCCCACCCGTCATCTGTTGTAGGCCAAAGTTCTTCGTAACCAGAAGCGTCGACTACCCAGCCTCCGGAGTCCCACAAAATATCTGACGCAGGCTCAAGAACCAGGGCCATAAGTTCTTGTACGTTGAGCTCGGTGTTATAAGCAGTTTCCGTCGCGACTTCTTCTGCTGGATCCTCGGAGGAGCAGGTTGCCAAACTAGTAATTAAAAGAGCTGCAAGGCTAATCGGGAAACTTGCTGAATTGAGCTTTTTCATTGGTATAACCTGAATTTCAATCTGTTTGAGGCGAATCTACCAGGGCGCATTTTGGTCGAAAGCACTGCTACTGCTATTATGCATAGGTGGTGACCGCTTAAAGGCAGTAAAGTCTGCCTTAATTCGCCCTTTTAATCCACTTCTCAACGGTTTCAAACGGTTTAAAAATCGACCTATGTTAGCGAAATTTCAGCGTTTTTCCTTTGTGTTGGTCTTGCTGGGCTGGATATTTCCCATCCAGGCAGAAGTTCTGATACAGGCAACTCCAGATAACGGATTACAGCCGCGCCTCAGTGTCGATAGTAACGGTGATGTTCATCTGCTTTATTTCAAAAAACGCCTGAATACTCCCGCGGCCAGAGAAGGTAATCTTTATTATAGACAATACAACTTAGAAGCTGGGCAATTTGGTCTTCCAGTTAAAGTTTCAAGCTCTGCATTCGCAATGCAGACTTTCTCTATAGCCCGAGCATCAATGGCTATTACTGATGACGGCCGCGTTCATGTGATGTGGTATTACCCGCGTTCTGCAGAATTTATCTATAGCCGCAGTAATCCGGAGCGAACTGCATTCGAACAGCAGCGATCAATTGTACAAAATTTCCGGGAGGGAATTGATGCAGGCGGGGATGTTGCTGCTATTGGCGAGAATGTGGCATTGATCTGGGGAGCTGGAGACTTGAGTGCCGAAGATGAACGCACCATGTTCGCCAGATTCTCCCATGATTCCGGTGCAAATTTCAGTGAAGAAGTAATGATAAGTAATCCTGACCTGGGAGCTTGCGCCTGCTGTTCGATGGCGGCTGACTATTTGGATGAAAATGAATTGCTCGTTGCTTATCGATCGGCTATCGATGGAATCGGTCGGCACATGCAATTATTAACTATAAGCGGTGCAGGAGAAGAAATAAGTAATGCTTTCTACGGAGCGATGAGTGATCTGCAACAATGGGAGGCCTCTTATTGCCCCCTCAGTACCAATGACATTGTGCGAGATGCCACTGGTCAGCGCTGGTTAGTTTTCGAAACTGAAAGCAGGATCGTTCAAATGAATTTAAGTTATCAGGGTGATATTGCGAAGGTCGCTGAAGCTTTTACTGAGACTCGGCAGAAAAATCCAGCAATTGCTGTAAACAAATCGGGCGACAGAGTAATTGCTTGGGGAGAAGCAATAAGTCATGCTCGCGGTGGTCGCATGAACATACGAGTTGTGGATGCCAGTGGAAGCGATACGGATTTTCAATTAGATCGAGAAATTCAAATTCAGGACTACAGCTTTCCCGCTGCAGCAACGTTGCCAAACGGCGACTTTTTAGTGCTCCACTAATTATTAGGAAAGGGTGGGCGGTTAATCTGCTGCCTGATTAGTTCTTCCTGCACGTCATCCCATTGTTGATCTGATTGCAATAATGAGCGTTGTTGCTGCCGCCGAATTGAATTTTGCAGCAGGCGTCTTTCCGCGTTAGCGGTTTGCTCAAATTCAAATTCTGCGATGCGGCGATTAAGTAAGCTAGTTCCCTGACTTTGAGAAGAATTTCCTTGCAGGATATTAAATACAATTACCACTGATTCAGTTCTTCTTTGCAGAGCGTTCTCACCACATGAAAGTTCAATTCCGCTCAGAAGGTTGACATACTCCTCAGCATCTTCGCTTCTTTCGAGTTCATCAGTTACGAACTTTTCTCGCCAGGATTTAAGTGCTTCGCAGTTAGCTAAGTAATCAGCAAGCAGTTCTCCATCAACTGACTGGAGAAATTCTTCACAGCTATTGACTGCTTGATCAGTGTTTTCTTGTTCTAAATTGTCTAGACAGGCCTTAGCTCTAGCATCTAGTAGAGTGAGGGAATCAGAGGCAGACTGAATACGAGATTCAAGAGTAGGTTCCTGAGCAGTTGTGGTTGTAGCAATCAGTGCCAAAGCTAGGAAAACCAATGTATGGGCCAGAAAGGAATAACTATTTCTACTCATAGAGCTCAAAGCGTTGATCCCACTTTTTGAAGCGTTTGCGACAATATTTCTCGAGTTGCTTATGGGAGGAAAACCAAAGCTCAACCCCATCCCTAATCCGCACGTCGTATTCGCAGTAATCATTTGTATAATCCCGACAAACCCAGGGGCGAGTCTCATAGATACTACAAACACCGCCTGGTAGCAAATGGCTACAATTCGTATGAACGTGTAAAAACCAACCATCAACGTCTTTAAATATATTGATGTTTTCATGGGAAACTTGCCAGAGCAGATGATCAAAATCTTCTTTAGATTTAGGCGTCGGAATTTTTTGGTTGATAGAATTGCAGCAAATTGATTCTTTGCATTTGCGACATTTCTTGTCGAAATCTGCGCTGCTGATTTCAACTGCATCAACAAGTTTAATTTCTTCCTTGGCGTTCATTTTCCGATCCGATAAATAAGTAGAGAAAAAGTTGGCGGTGAAAAGATGGGCATTCTAGCACTACTAACTTAGATGCATGATTAAATTTGGCAATTTTTTTTATAGTTTGCGAGTACAATTTTTTTGCTGTGTCTGTGTTAAGTATTTATTCCGGGGTTTACAATGTGATCAGTACATGGAAATTCTTCGAAGAATGGAGTATTTAATTCTAAGAACCAATGGGGTGAAATTCATGAGCATACGAATTCTAACCACTGCTTTGACCTTAATTTGCTCTGTTGCTGCGTGTTCAACAGATGAGCCTGTGTCAACTGCTGGATTGATCACGCCTGAAGTTCAAGATTCTGTAATTAGCATTGAGACATTATCAACGAAACCCTGGATAGTCTCTGGCGGAGATGTATTAGTTGAAGTCAGGGTTAGTGAGCCCAGTTCTGCAAATGCTCTGCGTGTTGAATTAAATGGAACTGATGTCACTCAGCGCTTTATAGATGTGTCGACCCACCGCAAACAAGCACTGCTTAGAGGACTTCCAGAGGGTGATAGCAACTTAACTGCTTCATTATCTGGAACCGATGAATCTACTTCGTTAAGAATCACGAATTATCCAGTAAGCGGGCCATTAATCTCCGGCCCTCATGAGGAACCATTTTATTGTCAGAGTGAAGAATTCGAATTAGTAAGTGGTGAAATGCTGGGAGCTCCACTAGATGCTAAATGTAACGTGACCACCCAAATTGAGTATGTCTATTGGTCAGTTGAGAGTGAAGCGTTTAAGTCAGTCTCAGCACTGAGCAGCGATAATTCAAAAGATCTCGGGGTGATCACTTTGGCAAGTGGTGAAGTGCTTCCTTATATAGTTCGTGTAGAAACTGGATCAGTAAATCGTGCAATTTACGAAATTGCGATGTTGCATGATTCTCCTCAAAGTCAAATTGATGCTTGGAATCGAAGCCCGGCTTGGAATGGAAAATTGGTTTATACCCATGGTGGTGGTTGCCGAAGTGGCTGGCATCAACAAGGTAATCGAACCGGGGGAGTAATGCGTGATGGACTATTCGCACAGGGATATGCTGTAGTTTCTGCGACATTAAATGTATTTGGTCAAAACTGTAATGATTTACTGGCCTCAGAAACCCATATCATGGTTAAAGAGCGATTCATTGAAAACTATGGTGTGCCTGAATACACCATTGCTACCGGTGCCTCTGGGGGTTCTTATCAGTCTCATCAAACTGCAGACAATTACCCAGGTGTTTTTGATGGGATTATCGTCGCCGCCAGTTTTCCTGATGTCACATCTGCAACAATATTTACTGTCGCAGACTCTCGACTACTGAATTACTATTTTACCGAAGTAAATCCAGAGTCATTTACTGCGGAGCAGCAGCAGACGATTGCCGGATATGCTTCATGGGCATCCATTCCAAATTTGGCAAGGGGTGCTGCACGGCTCGACCCGATTTATGGATTCGATACTCCACTGGAAGAGCAGGGTGGTGAAGTGAGTGTAGCTGCGCTGGAGACACAGCTTTATGATTCCGCAGCTCCTCAGGGAATTCGCGCAACAGTATACGATCACACTGCAAATGTTTATGGGCTGGTTGATGATTCTTACATTGCGCAGCGGCCATTGGATAATGGTGGAGTGCAATATGGTCTTTCTGCTCTGAATACAGGTGCAATTACACCGCAACAATTTATCGATTTGAATCGCGACATCGGTGGATTCGATCGCGACATGAATCATGTTCCAGAAAGACATAAAGCAGATCCCCAAGCTCGCAAGAGGGCCCTTGAATCTGGAAGAATCTTAAATGGAGGTGCTGGCTTGGCTTTTACTCCTGTTATCGATTACCGCACCTATATGGATCATGCGGAAGATGGCGACATTCATATGCTTATCCATCAGTTTTCAACACGGCAAAGATTGTTGAATACAAATGGTCATGCCGACAATCATGTCATGCAAATAGGTGGACAGTGGGGATTTAATGAAGAGGCTGCAGATCTTGGTGAGCTATTTATGCAAATGGATCAATGGTTGACCGCAATAAAACAAGACGGAAGTGACGTATCGGTCGCTGAAAAAGTAATCGTAAACAAACCAACGAGTCTTAATGATGCTTGTTGGGACAACACTGGTGAAGAGCGCATCAAAATAGAAGAAGAACAAAACTTTCGCGGAAGTAGCCGCTGCAATGAGCTTTATCCAGCCTATCCAACTCCGCGTCATGTTGCTGGTGCTCCATTAGCGAACAATATCGTAAGCTGTTATTTGCGTCCGATAAACGCGGCAGATTATGCAGCTGGCTTTACTCAAGTTCAGTACGCAGAACTTAGTGAAGTTTTCCCTGAAGGAGTGTGTGACTGGTCCAGAGGTGATGTCAGCAATGCGACTCATCAGGGAACCTGGGTTTCATTTGGCCCATCGCCCATAAATAGATTGTACGATTTGGCAAACTAACAGGAGAAATAAACCACCTCAGATATCGAAAGTTTAAGAATGGTCTGGTCATGAGTGCTGCCTAGCTTTCTAGCCTTGATAAAAGAGGGAATGTGGTTATACTTTTCATCCATTCAAAACAATGACTTAGGCCTCCAAAAGCGAGTTTAATATGCAAATAATTAAATGCTTGTTTACCCTGTCGATTGTATTGCTCAGTAGTGCCAGTCTCGGCCAAAATTATCAGCCACCTCGGACTGCCACTGGCAAGCCCGACCTGCAGGGTTATTGGACCAATGCATCCATTACGACGATGCAGCGCGCAGGAAATCTGACAGACATTGGATTAACAATTCCTGATGATCAGCTTCAGAATTTGACCGTGAGCAACCATCAAAACGTTCGCCAGGCTACTGATGATGATCAGGTGCAAGGCCAATTGCCTGACGGTTCCGATTTACTTCGAGGTCGCGGTTACAACGCCTTCTGGGTAGATCCAGGTTCGCAGTTCGGAAATGTTAGAGGCGAGTACCGCAGTTCCTGGATTACCTTTCCTGAAAATGGCCGCATTCCTTATTCGGAGGAAGGCAACTTATTACGCCGTGCCGCCCGCGACCAGTTTTCAGGATATGGCGGTCCTGAAGGTGCCCCTTTAGCCGAGCGTTGCTTAATTGGGTTCGGCAGCACTTCCGGGCCACCTATGAATAGCGTTTTATATAACAATATGTACCAAATCGTTCAAACCGATGGCTACGTAATGATTCTGATAGAAATGGTACATGATGCGCGCATCATTCCGATTAATGGTGAACACCGGCCCGAAGAACTTGAACAATGGATGGGAGATTCAGTTGGTTGGTGGGACGGCGATACTCTGGTTGTGGAAACAGTTAATCTGCATCCGCAACAAAAATCACGCATGATGGCTTCGCTATCTGATGAAGGTAAAATCATCGAACGCTTTACCCGATACTCTGACGATCAAATTCTCTATGAATTCGAAGTAAGTGATCCCGTTTACTACACAGAAAATTGGGGTGGCGAAATTTCATTTAATGCAACTGATACCAAGCTCTACGAATATGCCTGCCACGAAGGCAATTATGGTTTGTCTGGAATTCTTGCTGGGTATCGAAGACAGGAATTGGATATTGTTAATTCGCAAAATTAACACACTAGCGATCCTGCAGCCTCACTTTACCCGTGCTCCTGGGAGCGTCCATTGAACAAACGCACTTAGAATATAGAATCTGGAATCCAACATAAATAAAAAAGGGCCATCCGGCCCTTTTTTATTCTGCGTTATCTTGAATCCATAACTTAGTCATTTCCATAGACATGAAGGAAGCTTGCCAGGTTATGAATGACAATCTGGTAATCGCCTTAAGTCCAGCAAAAAATTTAATGCTACCGAGCGGTCCAATAACGCCGTAGCCAACTGTCGTATAAATAAGAAGGAAGGTGCACTAGCGGCAGTTAATGACCAGATCGAAACTCTAATGAGTTAAGGAATAGATCAGGTAATTTATACCGAGCTGGTAGGCTGAGTTTGCGTATTCGGTTGGATACCAGCGATCATATGTGTGTTCCCAACCATCACCCATATCTGAATTCCAGTTGATTAGCACCATAACTCTGCCATCGTCATCCAAGATGGCATGGTTACTCGCGGTGTTCATGCCGGCTTGACCAAATCCCTGGCGTCCACCTCGGCCAGGAATCATCTGCGGTCCATCGATATCGTAAAAGGTGTGGAAAATTTCATGATCTGATTGCAGCTCAACTAACTGACGATCTGGAAATATCCTGGAGAAATCTGTATAGAAGGCATCCCATTGCCGCTGTCCCCAAAAATCGTCGATGAGTAGAAAGCCGCCTCGAAGCAGATATTCACGCAGATTTTCTGTTTCCTGGGGCGATAGGGATATTCCACCATTGCGGCCCATTTCTAATGCATAAAGGAAAGGGTAGTCGAAGATTTCTTCAGAATCGAAACGCAGGATGATTGGTTGGCCCATGACTCTCACATTAGTGAGGCGCGCCACACCCCGAAGAAAGTTTTCATCGGAAGCAGGGAAATCTGTAGCCCATGGACCGCCGTACCAACCGCCATCGTAGTAACTGTCGTACTGCACCCTGACGAACGCGAATTCTCCGGCGATGTCGTACAGGTCTGCATTATCTTCCTGAGCATTGACAGCTGGAAGCGCTAACAACAGAGTGCTAGCCAATAATCCGCACAGTTTTTTCATTATGATTCCGCATCGAATCGATTGATTTCCTTACTAGTTTGTATCGACAAGCCCAATAGATCAAGTTATTGTCAGAAATGCAGCCCAGCATGGGTTTCAAATCTATGAAACGACCATTCTACAAGTCTCCTTTCCTCATAAGTGCAGTCATCTTGTGTCTTCCATTCCTGGTTAGTGGGCAGACCAATCCCGTCTCTACCAGCAATGAAACCTTGCGCGATTTGCAGCGTTATCAAGAGCAATTTGAAGACTATGCATCTGAGTTTGGTCCTTTTGACGATCGTTTGCTTGAGCCATTGGCAAGCATGATCAATTTACAAGCCGAGCAGGGAAATTTTGCAGAAGTCGCTGAACTTCAATCGCAAGAACTATCAATCATGCGCATGAATTTGGGATTCGAAAATCCTGAATTAGTTCCTCTTGTGCGTTCAATGATCGAGGTACAACAGGTGCTAGGTAATTACGAAGCTGTTTCTGAACATCTGGAACACATTCGTTTTCTTGTCGCGTCTAATTCGGGCACTCAATCGGAAGAACTTTTGCACGCAATAGACAATCAGGCGCAGTGGCTGCTAGCGGGATTCTATTTAGGGGAAGAAAGACGACAGTCGGACAAAATGCTCGACGCGCGGGATTTGTATCGCGAAATGTATAATCTTGCTGAAGATATTTATGGCGAAGAAGATCCTCTACTGTATCCCTGGTATTACAAGCGCGCCTATAACCTGGCTTTACTAGTGCAGTTGCTTAACACCGAAGACAATTTGTCCAGCCAAATATTACGTGATTTAGTTCGATCAGATGGTCCCACTCTTTTAGAGCATGGTCGTCGCGGAGGGGTTATCAGTACTAGTCCCTTTATCGGACTGGGCAGACAAATAGCGGTAGTAGATGGAGAATCCGTTTTAGGCGAAGGGTATTTAAGACAGGGTCTGGGTTTTATTAATGACATTTTCGATATTGCTGAAGAGCAAGGTGATTTAGAAGCGCAAGCAATGGCTCAAATTTACCGTGGTGATTTTAATGTCTTGATGGACCGAAGTTCGGGCAGGCGCCAATACAATGAAGCGCAGGATTTGTTGTTGCAAGCCGGAATTTCTCAACAAGAAATTGATGCATTTTTTCATATACCGATGCCACTACCTATTCCAGAGTTTTATTCTCGTTTTTCCGATCTCGTTGCCTATCAACAAAGTATTATTGGTGAAGTAAGAAGCATCCAAGAGGGAGTGCTTCACCTCGGTACCTTTCGAGCCTGGCATGAAAATGCCCGTGCGGTGTTAAAACCAGTAAGCTCTGATCCGTTGCTTCGAATAGGGCTGCCACAATTTCAGGTGGACTTGAGTTTCAATATAAGTTCTCGCGGAAATGTATCCAGTGTAGACGTGCTCACTTCAATTCCGGAAGACAGAAGGGTATCAAGAGAAGGTGCGCGAGCAATTCGCGAAATCAAGTTTCGCCCTTTTTATGATGGCGATCGCGCTCGGCGCATAAGGGATGTGCAAATAAGATATCTATTTGCACAGCAGCAATAATCACATAACTTTACTGTATAGCAGTTTCCTTTCACGCTCGCCATACTGAGCGTTAAATAGGTTGATAAATTTTAAGGCAAATACAGTGCCCCAGGCCAATGAGAAAATAATGACTCGCTTTGGTAAAAAAATGCAATTCAAATTTGGTGCAATGGTTATGCTTTGGTTGAGCGCTGTTATTGGTTTGCCCCAGGAGTCTCAAGTATCAAGTACTGAATACGGCTATCCTAATATTCAGGGATATTGGACCAATCCTTTTCAAACTCCGCTAGAGAGACCTGCAAATTTGGGCAACAAGCGTAATTACACCGCGATTGAGGCACAGGCTTTAGTTGATCGCGCAATCTCAATGGATAATGAGCGTCAGGCACCGATCGATCCCAATCGTTCAGCGCCAGAAGCCGGAGGAAGAATTAACAATCAGGCAGATGGAAACTTTGAAGTCATGCCGATAGAAATGGCTAGGGTGAATGGAGAGTATCGAACCTCATTTGTTATAGAGCCAAGTAACGGCCGTATCCCGTGGAGGGAGGATGGAAAAGATATACATCTAAAATGGCGGGAGCAAGGCAAGTTACGTTTTGATGGACCAGAAGGACTGACCCCTTTGGATCGTTGCTTAAATCCAGGTGCCCAACTTCCATTGATTTTTATTTTCGGCGGTGTTGGTCATGCGTTAGGCAATCCTGCAGGGGATAATCCTGTTCGCAACATTCAGATTGTGCAGAATGAAGACTACGTCGTAATGCTTGCTGAGTATTTTAGTTTGGTGCGCATAATTCGGATAGATAGTGAATTTAGGCCGGAGCAAGGGAACAAGTGGATGGGAGATTCTATAGGTTATTATGAGAATAATTCACTCGTGGTTCATACTCGGCACTTCCGGCCAGAACAATCAATTGGTTCACTTCGCTCCTCTGAGGCTTTTGAAGTAAAAGAAGTATTTACAAGGGTTAGTGACAACGAAATTCTTTTCAAATACACAATCACAGATCCCAATATTTATACTCAGCCTTGGACAGCTGAGATTCCTTTGCGGCGCATGAAAGAAGGGTTATTACTTTATGAATATGCTTGTCACGAAGGAAACTATTCCATACCCTCCATGTTGCGAGCCGCACGCATGGAAGAAGCGGGACTGCTCTAAAAAAGACTCCATGAGCATTATCGATGAGTATCGCGTGGTTCCAAAAATCTAATAATTAAAAAGGAGCGATCTATGAGATTTGCTAGATATCTTTCTGCATTTATAACTCTCGTCTTTGTTTTTACATTTTCTGCGCAAGAGCGACCATCGATGGAAACTAACGAAGATTTTCATCGAGCGATGGAAGAGCTATCCAATTGGGGTCGTTGGGGGCCAGAAGATGAATTAGGACAAGCGAACTTTATTACTCGGGAGAAAAGAGTTCAAGCCGCAGGGCTGGTTCGGGAAGGAATAACAGTTTCGCTAGCCCATGATGTGGTGCAGGAAGATGCAGTAGATACTTCAGCTTATTTAAATCGTGAAGTGGTAAGAGTTTCTCCAACTGGTGCTTCTGATCGTTTGTCTTATACCGGCAGCTATCATGGAACAATTCATAGTCATCTTGACTCACTCGATTGCCATATCATGTATGAGGGCAATGGTTATAACGGAGTTAGCTTCGAAGAGGTGGAAGCTGCTAATGGTTGTCCGCGTGGAAGTATTTATGCACATCGCAATGGAGTGATTACTCGTGGTGTTCTTTTCGATGCAACATTATTACCCGGGAGAGCAACAGACGAAGGTTGGTTAGAACCTGGTACGGCGATTACTTATGACGATTTAGTCGCGCTGGAAGAAATTCAGGGCGTGCAGGTAGAAGCTGGAGATGTCATTTTATTGCACACAGGAAGATGGAAAAGAAGAGAGGCGCTAGGTGCGTGGCCGACTTCAGAAGGTGTAGCGGGCTACCATGCGGATGTCGCGTACTTTCTAAAAGATCGTGGCGTGGCAATGATTGGCCACGACATGTGGAATGACGTTGCGCCCAGTGGTGTCGGGGATATTTTCTTACCGCTTCACAGTCTGGCGCTCGTATCACTAGGCGTGTCCATTTTTGATAACTTGGACTTTACTGAAGTGGCGGACGTGGCGAAAGAGTTAGGGCGCTATGAGTTCTTGTTTATGGCATCACCCCTGCGCATAGAAAAAGGCATGGGTTCGCCACTCAATCCAATTGCAACTTTCTAGAACTGCGAGCCACTTTATTTTTTATCAGCCATGACTTCAAAGGAAGGTATTTGGTATCAGCAGGAATTTAGGCTCTATTTAGGGTCGACCGCATTTTCCGGTATTGCATTCGCAATGCAGCAATTACTTCTCAGTTGGATTCTAATTGGCATTCTGGAATTACCTGCCACTCAAGTTGGAGTAATTCAGGCTGCTGTTGGTATCCCTGGACTGTTTGTTATGCTGTTAGGCGGTGCTCGTGCCGACGACCGTGATCCCCGCAATCTCCTTATCAAAGTTTATTCATACTCACCGTTATTTCCTCTTTTCCTTATCTTAATCGTTAATTTTGATCACCTATCAATATGGCCGGTACTACTGTGGGGATTGGGAATGAGCTTTTGCGTTTCCTATTCCAGTCCGGCGCAACAAGCCATTCTGAATAGAATAGCTAGCAGTGATGTTCAGAAAGCGGTATCAGCCGCAACCGCTATTTTCTTCGTGGTGCAAATGCTTGGACTTGGTGTTGCGGGAACAATGGATGAATTGGGTCTCGTTCCTGTTCTTAGTTTCCAGGCAGTGTGTGTTGGGTTAGGCGCAGTAGCGGTTAGACGATTAAACCCACAACCACCTGCAAATCCGACTACAGAATCAGCAATAAGTAACATCGTTGCTGGATTAAAAGCTATCTATCAGCAGAAAGTAATCATGCAAACTCTGCTGATAAATTTTGTTTCTAGCATCTTTAATGCCGGCGCGTTTATGACGGTCTTCCCTTTCATTGTGAAACGGATTTATGAAGGTGATGCATTATTGCTTTCATTTTTGATGATAGTTTTTTACGGTGGTGCGACGGCGACTAACTTCATCATGATTCGGGTGATGCCAATCATTAGGCCCGGAAGAATTTTCCTCATTATGCAGTTATCAAGAATGATCATACTGGGGATCATGTGGATCCAGCCTTCATTCTGGATCTTCGCTTTGGCAGCAATTGCCTGGGGCTTAAACATGGGAGTAACGACCACATTGGCTCGTACCATCGTGCAGGAGTCTGCAAGCGAAGAATATCGAGCGCGCATCATGTCTGCGTATAGTCTCGGTCTTATTGGCAGCGCACCCATTGGTGCATTAATTCTTGGCTGGATTATCGAGGCATTTGGAACTCTTAATGGCCTAATTCCCGCCATGATGATTTCGGTAATTATGTTCTTTTATGGCGTTTTTATGACGGGCGTATATCGGTATCAATCTCCCACGCTTGCAGTGTCTCACTCGTAAGATCAATGTTTGTCCATTGTTATTTGACGATAAATCACTGGATTCTATTCCGCAAAAGAGCGTAAGCTCGACTCAAGTATTAACAATTAAGAAGGAAGCAGGATGAAGATTTTAAGTCGTTTCAGCGCCCTAAGTTTAATCGTACTTCTCAGCACTTGTTCTCCCACATCTACTCTGGATCTGGAGGCATTAAGAGATGCGGAAATCAATAATTTCCGTGCACCTCAATCCGAAGTGCTTTCTACCGGACAACCGAGCGCCGATCAACTTCGAGTCATGGCCAACTCTGGTGTCAGGCACATCATCAGTTTGCGACCACAAGCAGAAGATACTGGTTTCGATGAACAGGCAGTAGTTGAATCATTAGGAATGACATTCGCCAGAATTCCTGTCTCCGTAGCCGAAGGTGGTATTAATGCCGAGAACGCCCAGTCCCTGCAGTCTCTGCTGGATCAGTATTCTGGTGAGGGTGTAGCTGTGCACTGCGCAACAGGAAATCGAGTTGGCGCACTAATTTCAGTTGCTGAATTTGCCGTTGGTAGCAATATTGATAGTGCTATATCAGAAGGTGCGCGTTGGGGTATGACCTCGGAGCGATTGCAGGGCATTGTCAGAGAATCTTTAGGAGATAACTAAACCATCGAATAATGTTTAAGAGTCCGTAGGCACCAGCAAGGGATTTAACTGGCAAAAAGCCCTGAAGATCGACACCAAACCATGTTTAATTGCAGGGGTGGGGATCGGCTTAGGTGCGCTAGCCCCGATCTCCCTGCTGTGTGAATTGGAGCCGCAGACCTTCGCTCAGGCTTTCAGCTCTTGGGAATCGCAAATTCTTATGCCGATTGGATTGCCGACGGTACTTTTAATATTGCTATTGCGATCGCTGCAGCTGCAAAGCTTATAAACATTCCTGGTTAAATGAATCTGGCGTCCCTGGCATTAGTGGGTTTTATTTCAGCGACCCTTGCCTACGTTGTGCCGGAATCCTTTCGTCCATTTTGTGGTCTCATCCAGCTCAAGAAGACAGGAACTGGGCAAATCACCAAAAATCGAGGCGCAGTTTAGTGAAATTTGGACTCATTTCTTTAACCTGTTTAACACTTTTGGCATGTCGTAGTACCGATATCGCCGATTGGCCAGCGGACCTCCCTGCTCAAGGCTATTTTGTCGCCGCCTATGAGGCTGATGTGATTAACCAGGAGCTGCAACCCAGGCAGGAATATCTGCAATGGATCCTGAGCTTTTACGAGGGAACGGTTATTGCGCCAACTGGGTGGGAAGCAATGCAATCTCAGGTTGTGGAAAGCTCTGTACCGGAACAAAGATCCGAACTCGACGTGCAGTTGTTTGAGCTAGGCGGACAAATAGCTGCCGAATGGGCAAAAGAAAATTCAAGCCGAGCCATAGATAGCCGCATGCTGAGTATTTGGGGATCGGTGCTGCAGTTAATAACGGGACCTGAGCAACTTTATGCTGCGATTCAGCTAATAAGAGCGGATGTGGAAGCTTTATTGAATCAAGATATTCTGGGCGATGAAATAAATGATGCCCGCTATGAGCAGAGGCTCGGGCTGCAGCTTTTTGGTGATTTCTGAGTCGTCTCATCCAATATTTCGGGTTTTCCATCGTCTGAATTCTTGACTTAAGAGGATTTGCCCTTATATTTGGTCCGACCAATTTGGTCTGACCAATTTTTTAAGTTTTCGAATTTCCCCTATGGCTACTGCAAACTCGATCAGTTGCGAAATCGCGACTAATTTGCGAACTGATATTCTCAAGCAGCGCTACTTGAGCGGCGAGCGATTGCCCTCGGAACGCGATCTTGCCTCTCGCTTCGATGCCAGTCGCGGTGCTGTGCGAGAAGCGCTATCTCAGCTCGAGCAGTCTGGTCTTATCGAAATTCAACCTGGTGGGGCTCGGGTTAAACCTATCGAAGCGGCATCGATCTCAGTGTTAGGTCCATTGATGGCGCTTAATGAAATTCCAGATACCGCATTAGTAGATCAATTTCTGCAGGCCTTTGGCGCACTTTCTGCTTTGACCGCCAGGGAAGCGATTAATCATGCTAGTGATGAAGACATGAACCGGTTGAGGCAAATCGTCGTATCTTTGAACAAGCAAGCAAAAGATTTCGAAACCATGCAGCCTCCTTGGCGGGAATTTCTAAAAGCTTTGGCCGAAATCGCGGATAACCTGGTGGTTCATTTGATCAGCAATGACCTGCGCGCTCAGTTCGTTGAGCAAATGGTGCGCCTGGGACTATCTCCAGAATTAAGAAAGCAAACTGTGAATGAGGTGCTTTCTTCGCTTAAGAGAGCAATTGCCAATCGCGATGGCGATTTGGCCCATGCTGCTGTTCAAAAATACTTTGATGAGGTGAGAGGAGCAGTACACAAGATGGTTGATAGCCGTCTTGGTGCCCAGCGGAAACTAGTTGGTTGAGCAACAGCGTATAAGTAGAAGGAAAACAAGAAATAACCTCTAAGTTTAAAGAGATAAACTTGATTAAAGGTACTGGAGTGTTGAAGTGAAACGGATATTAGCGCCAATAGTAATTTTAGGTGGATTTATAGCAATCGCCTTATATATGGTTCGCACCCCAACTACGGTTGAGGAATTTGCACCAGAAGTCATTCCTGTTGCAGTGAGAGTGCAGGAAGTTGAATTAAGGTCGGTGCAGCTAACTGTAGAATCTCAAGGCAAAGTACAAGCTGCTCAAATAGCTAATCTTTCGGCTCCAGTGGCTGGACCAGTTGCGTGGATTTCTCCAACTATGGAAGCAGGCGGCTATGTCACAGACGGAGAGACTCTTCTTCGACTTGAAACTAGTGACTATGAAACCATGCTTGCTCGCAGCCAAGCCACCATGCAACAAGCCAAGGCTGAAGCTGATCATGCTGCGCGGGAATATGACCGCATGAAGGAACTGGCAGAAGAAAGATTGGCTAGTCAATCTCAATTGCAAGACGCCCAGCGGCAGGCAGAAGTAACGAACGCTCGATTGGCCGACGCACAAGCGAATTTTAACCAGGCTGAATTAGATCTTCAGCGGGCAGAAATTAAAGCGCCTTTTGATGCGATTATACAGTCACGTGATGTTGAACTCGGTCAGTATGTGAACCGTGCGCAAAGCGTTGCTGTTCTTTATGGAGCAGAGGAGGTTGAAGTACGAGTTCCTTTGGCAATTCGTCAGCTTGGTTATCTTGATATT
>ENA-UPTF01001097-UPTF01001097.1-marine-metagenome-genome-assembly--contig:-NODE-1097-length-17613-cov-6.655109_pt1 | contig 17613 bp, 20 predicted proteins | sample MGYA00238166_ERZ767019 | MGnify/ENA primary metagenome ERZ767019 (study PRJEB28930, sample SAMN06266391) | marine metagenome | isolation source: Sea water from 250 m depth | place: Atlantic Ocean...
TTTGGGTCTTGTGGTTATTAGACAACGCAAACGAAGAGAGGTTCTTTCTTGAAGAATTAAATAATACAGGACAAAAAGTTAGTTAGCCGAAGCCATATATCGTTTTGCGGCACAAGCCAACAATTCGGATCTTTTGAGTACATGTTTTCCTCGATATTCGTCAACTGTTTTCAATAGAGATTCCGGAAAAATAACGTTAAAGCGTTTTTTAGGATCTTTTATTTTAGAGCCTTTTGTTAAAGGAATCGGTTTTCCATGTTTTTTGGCAGTTTCAAGCCAGGGTTGAATGGCGGTTTCGATTCACTGTAAAGCAATTTCCGGGCTTTCACCGAAAGCAGAACAACCGTAAAGTTCTACAACTTAGGCAATGTAATCTCCGTCTCCTTCGGAATCAGGAAAAATATTGAATGTGTACCCCAGAATTATTCTCCGTCAATGATTTTAATAGCTTGTTTTACTTGATAGCCTTTAGTAGTACCGTCTTTTTTCTTTTGCATATTTAATGGTGTTTCAATATGTGAATGAACAAAAATATGATGACTTCCACTCACTCGATCAAGAAGAAAGCCGTTACTTTCAATACAATTCACAAAATCAGAAAATTTTATATTATTCGGATTTTCTCTGATCTTTTGATTTATTTTTTCGTCCTTACTCAGAATTTCTTGTTTGGAAATTGTACAGATAATTCATGAATTATGTTTTAATGTGTAATTACACATATTGTCAAATTTTATTTTTAATAATTCTCCGACACGACAACAAAACAAAAAAAGATGATAACTCAAAACACCGGACCATTAAAAGGAATACGGATTTTAGACATGACCCGGATTTTGGCCGGACCGACCTGCACTCAAATTCTTGGCGATTTGGGAGCGGATGTGATCAAAATTGAGCGTCCCGGATCGGGGGACGATACCCGGAAATGGGGGCCGCCGTTTGTCAAAGATGCAGACGGAAATGACACTTCCGAAAGTGCGTATTACCTTTGTGTTAACCGAAACAAACGTTCGTTGACCGTGGACATCACAAAACCGGAAGGTCAGGAAATCATCCGGAAACTTGCTGGAAAATGTGATGTGCTGATTGAAAATTACAAAGTCGGTGGCTTAAAAAAATACGGTTTAGATTATGCTGGAATGAAAGAAGAATTTCCGGATTTAGTTTATTGCTCGATTTCCGGATTTGGACAAAGCGGCCCTAAATCTCACCGTGCCGGATACGACTTTATGATTCAGGCTATGGGCGGTATTATGAGCGTTACGGGAGAAGCAGACGGCTCGCCAATGAAAGTTGGAGTTGGAATTGCGGATGTGATGTGCGGAATGTACGCTGCAATCAGCATTCTTTCAGCAATTCGTAATCGTGATCATGCCGGAAAGTTCGATGCCGGCGGAAACGGGCAACACATCGACTTGGCATTGCTCGATTCGCAAGCGGCATGGCTCATCAATTCCGGATCAAATTATTTAACTTCTCGTGAAGATCAACACCGTCTCGGCAATGCTCATCCGAACATTGTTCCCTATCAAGTTTTTAAAACCAGTGACAGCTTTTTTGTTTTGGCGGTCGGCAATGATGCACAATTCAGTAAGTTTTGTGAATTTGCTAAAGCACCGGAATTGCTGGAAGACTCTCGTTTCAAAACTAACACAGACCGAGTGCAAAATCGCAACATTTTAGTTTCATTGATTACTGATTTGACGCAACAACACACGACTCAATATTGGTTGGATGGACTGGAGAAATTACATGTTCCTTGCGGTCCAGTCAACACTATCAAAGATGTGTTTGACGACCCGCAAATTCAACATCGCGAAATGGAAGTTTCCATGCCCCACCCGCTTTCCGGAAAAGGCGAAGTCAGTTTAATCGGTAGTCCGGTAAAAATGTCAGAAACTCCGGTCAGTTACCGCAACGCACCACCGACTTTGGGACAACACACCGATGAAATATTGGAAGAAATATTGAGTATGGATGAGAATGAACGCAGGGTATTGGCCGATAATGGAGTGGTTTGAAGAATGGAGATTGTTGTAAAAGTTAGACGTTGCTCAGGACCGGAAGATAAAGAGATTCGTTTTGACACCTTTAAGGTTCCACAGCAGGAAAACATGAATGTTCTTGATGTGGTAAGCTACATTCAAAACAATCTTGACCCGAGCCTGGCTTTTCGTTATTCATGTCGTGCTGGCATGTGCGGGACTTGTTCCATGCGCATCAACGGGAAGAATCGTTGGACCTGCCGCACCTCATTTCAGGGTTTTGAGGGTAAGGAACTGATTATTGAACCATTACCGCATTATCCGATTATCAAAGATTTAGCGGTTGACATGAGTCCTTTTTTTGATCGGTACAGACGGGTCCGCTCCGAATTTGTACCAAAGATTCCAGAAAGTCAGGAATTTGCTAAAATCTTACCTGATTCAAGAGAACGGAAAAATATTGATCCACAAATTGAATGCATCACCTGTGGATGCTGCTATGGCGAGTGCAATATTGTTGAAACTAATCAGCGCTACCTGGGACCTGCCGCCATGAACCGTGCTTTTACCTTGATTGCAGATTCACGGGATGGAGCCGGGAAAGAGCGCCTGGATATTTTAAATTCTCATGATGGAGCCTGGGGATGTCACACACAATTCAATTGCACTGATGTCTGTCCCATGGGAATCTCGCCCACCAGGGCAATTCAAAAACTTAAACGTAAGGAGGTGGTACATGCTTTCAAAAACTTTTTCTGAAGATTCAGTCGGGACGCCCATGACGACAGTCGTTGGGGGAATCCCAAAAGAATTAATTTACAAAGTGGCCCTGGAATTGATGTCACGAGCCGCTATCGGCATTCCACAGGATTTTAAATCAGCTGTTAAGAATATGTGTGTACTGGAAAAAAATCCGCTTTCAAAATTTGTACTCAATGAAATTCAAAAAAATTATGAAGTCGCAGAAGCCGACCAACGCCCTATGTGTGGAGATACCGGACTTCCACGCTGGTATGTGAAACTTGGTAATGAATGTCGTACACAAGGCGGGTTTGTTGAGCTGGAAAGCAATTTGCGAAGAGCTACTGCGGATGCAACTAAAAGTATTCCGCTGCGTCCCAATCGCGTCCATCCCTTAACTCGAAAAGATCACAATAATAATCTGGGCATTCATGCACCGGAAGTCCAATATGCTTTTGAACCGGATGGTGAATGGCTGGATTTAACCACTGTGCATAAAGGTGGCCTGTTTGGGACAGACTATCGTATGTTGTTTCCGGCAGATGGAATCGACGGTATCAAGAAGTTTTTCCTGGATACAATGGTTCAGTTTGGCCGACGCGGAATGGCATGCCAACCGGCCGTGGTAGGAATTGGCATTGGAGGCTGTAAAGATACAACCATGCGTATTGCAAAAGAGGCGGCATGTTTACGTGCCGTAGGAGATCGAAATCCAGATCCGCAAATTGCTGAATTGGAAGAAGAATTAAAGGAATTAGGAAATTCTATAGGGATGGGTCCGATGGGTTTTGTAGGCAGTCAAATGGTTGTGGATGCCCATATCGAAGTGGCCTACGCCCATACCGGCGGAATGCAGGCTGCTATTCACACATTTTGTTTTGCTTCACGTCGTGCCTCTGCCCGTTTATGGCCGGACGGTCAAGTCGAATTTCGAACCGACCCCCAGTGGTTCACCGATTATTACCGCCGTGAAGGTATATGAAATTGAAACAAGATCAGGAACTGACATGAAAAATGATATAGATATCAATAAACTTGAGATGCGTGAGGTGTACCTTACCTGTCCGGTGAAATCAGAGGATTTGGTTACATTAAAGTTGGGCGATCAGGTTTATTTGAGTGGGGTGATCTTTACGGGACGTGAAGGTTTGTATCAACGATTGATTGAGCAAAATCTGGAACTGCCGGTTCCCGTAACTGAAATTTCCAACGTCAATTTTCAATGTTCACCTGCCGCCACGTCCAATGAAGAAGGATATGTCGTCAAAGCAGTCACAGCCACGGCATCATTCCGTTTTGGAAAATGGATGGAGGCATTTTTTAAAAAAACCGCCTGTAAAATCATTATTGGAAAAGCAGGCATGACATCAGCAGATTATAAAAAACATTTTGTTCCGGCGGGTGCAGTCTATTTGACTACGGTGGGTTATGGATTGGGAGCCACTTACGGACGCGCGATTAGAAAAGTCCTGAATGCATATTGGCTTGAGGAGTTGGGAGTGGCACAGGCGGTTTGGGTACTGGAAGTGGAAAAAATGGGGCCGTTTATTGTTGAAAGTGACAGCGAAGGCAACAGTTTATTTGAACTTTGCAATGAAAAAGTAAATGAAAACCTGAAATCTTTATATGAAAAATTTCCGCAGCCGGTGTTGCGGCGCTTAGGTGAAGAGGTTGACCGTGAGCATGAGGTGATATGACGCAGACACAGAACACGATCGAAAAGCGGGGACTCTTTGCTTGGCTAATGCAGCGTGTCAGTGGGGTATTTCTAGCTTATGCACTGGTAATTCACCTGTGGACGGTCAATGTGGTTAATCAAGGTGAATTGAATTGGCAAACAATCTCCTCACGTTTGCAGGATGGAAATTTCTGGTTTATTTATTACATTCTTTTTATCCCGGCAGTAATTTACCATGCGTTCAACGGCCTTTGGAGTATTGTACTGGATTACAACCCCTCGCCGGCAAAACAACGTCTGCTGGTGTGGTTGTTCTGGACTGGCGGAATCGGTTTAACCATCTATGGTTACATCGGTTTAAAACCTTTGTTTGGAGTAACACTGTGAGTTTGGTGCGTCATTTCCAACGTTTGTTTTTATCCCAAAAAAGTGTGGGTAATGTTTCATGGCTTTTACATCGATTGTCGGGGGTTGCCCTGGCAATCTACCTTGTGCCACACTTTTTTTCCATTCACAGTTCACAGCAGGGAGCGCAATTGTTTGATCAGGAAATGAATGTGTACACTGCTCCGTTTTTCAAATTTGCTGAATTTATGATTGTGATGACGGTGGCCTTTCATATGTTCAATGGTTTACGGATCATAGCCCTGGATTGTTTCAATCTGGCAGGTCATCAAAAATTGCTCTTTGGATTGGCAATGTCCGGATGTGCTGCCGTCTTAATTTCGGCCTCCTTATTATTTGTGCCTCAAATCTTGTCCACAACGCCTTAACAAAAATATAATGAATGAAACCTGGCAGCATCTTAAGACCGATGTGTTGATCCTTGGCTCAGGTGGAGCGGGATTGTGTGCTATTTTACATCTAATGGACCATCATCCAAAGCCCCAAGTCTTTTTGGCCGTGCGGGGTCTTTTTGGCAAATCCGGATGTACACGCATGGTCCAGGGAGGCTATAACGTTGTACTGGATAAGAGTGACTCATTGGAAGCTCATTTTCAAGATACCGTCAAAGGAGGGCAATGGCTGAATGATCAGGAATTAGCATGGAAAATGGTCAGTGAAGCACCGGGTCGTGTTTTGGAATTAGAAAACCGTGCCGGTTGTTTTTTTGATCGCAATCCGGATGGAACTATACATCAGAAACCGTTTGCCGGTCAATCTTTTGACCGCACCGTGCATAAGGGAGATTTAACCGGAATCGAAATTATCAACCGTTTATCAGAACAAGTGGCAGCCATGGAAAACGTCACGATTGGAGAAGAAATCCGTGCGGTTGATTTATTATTTGACCGTTCGGGACAAAAGGTGTCAGGAGCTTTATTGATTGATATACGCCATGGTGAATTTATCGTTGTACAGGCCCGTGCCGTTCTTTTAGCCACAGGCGGAGGTCCTACAATGTACAAAATAACAGCGCCTTGTCAGGACAAAACGTGTGATGGGATTGCGATGGGTTTCCGGGCCGGGGCGACACTGATGGACATGGAAATGGTGCAATTTCATCCCACAGGTTTACTGGCGGGGAACAGCATGATTTCCGGGACAGTTCTTGAAGAGGGATTGCGTGGTGCAGGAGCGTACTTGATCAATGGTAAGGGAGAGCGCTATATGCACCGTTACGATCAGCGTGAAGAAAGGGCAACAAGGGATGTCGTTTCACGCAGTAGTTTTTTGGAAATCATGGCCGGACGAGGCTCACCGGAAGGAGGAGTTTATCTGGACGCCTCACATTTGGGGGAAGAATTTGTGATGAAAAATTTTCGTGGGATGAGCTTACGTTGCAGTGACGTGGGTTATGATTTACCAAATGCTCCCGTGGTTGTCTCTCCAACAGCCCATTTCATGATGGGAGGTTTACGAATTGATACTGATTGCCGGACTGATTTGGAAGGATTATTTACTGCCGGAGAAGATGCTGCAGGGGTTCACGGTGCAAATCGACTTGGCGGCAATGGCGTGACTGAATCAACTGTGTTTGGAGGAATTGCCGGTGATGTGATTGCTGATTATTTGGCAGGGCAACATTCAAACCCTGTTCAGGAATCGCAGATGGGTGAAATGATTGAATCAATCCTTGAACCTTTTGAACGAAAGTCTTCTACTTCGATTTATTCTTTACGTGATCGTTGTAAACAGAGTATGTGGGTAAATGCGGGGTTGGTACGCAGTGAGGAAAGTTTGGAAAAAGCCGCCAATGAAATGAACGAAATTCGGGAACAATTGTCAACAATCTCCCTGTCTCAGGGTAGACGTGCCTTTCATCTGGAATGGATGGAATACCTCAGTATATTAAACTATCTCGACGTGTGCGATGTGATAATTAAAAGTGCACAAACCCGTAAAGAAAGCCGTGGTTCTCATTATCGTTCTGATTATCCTGAAAAAGAAAAAAATCCCACTTTTTATAATATCTGCTGTTCCTGGAATCAAAAACCGCAACGCAGTCCGGTGCTCATGACTCGAATGGAACCTGATACATCAGCGCCAATGTAATGTGTAAAGAAGTAAAATTTACTTTTGAAAAATCATTGAATAATGAGAGTGAAAACTATTCACAATGATTTGATGCTGCTGGTAAACAAGGAAATTGCAGAACATTCCCAAAAATTCTTCAAAACCGGAAAAGGAGAGTATGGCAAAGGCGGTATATTTTTAGCTATTCGTGTTCCAGTGTTGCGGTAGTTGATAAATAAATATCGTGGTATTTCACTTGAGGAAGTTTCTAAATTACTCCATTCGAAATTTCATAAAGAACGTATGTTAGCCGTTTTGATGCTGGTTCAGCTTTTTAAACTGGAGGTGACGAAGAGCAAAAACAAATATTTGGTTTGTATTTGGAAAACACAAAATTCATAAACAATTGGGATCTAGTTGATATATCCGCAGGAAACATTGTCGGGGCTTATTTGTATGAAAAAGATAGAGTGCCTCTTTATCGTTTGGTGAAATCTCAAAACCTGTGGGAACGGAGAATCTCGATCATTTCTACTTTTCATTTTATCCGAAACTATGATTTTGACGACACTCTGAAAATTGCCGAAATTTTGCTCAACGACAAAGAGGATTTGATTCATAAAGCTGTCGGCTGGATGCTCCGGGAAGTTTGAAAAAGAGAGCTTGAAATTGAAGAAGAGTTTTTACAGGAACATTACCAAGAAATGCCGCGTACAATGCTCCGTTATGGAATCGAGAGGATTACGGAAGCAAGGCGAAAAGTGTATTTAAAAGGACAAATCTGAACTCAAAAACACATAGCCCTCCTGTCATTCCGGGCTGAGCGTAATGGAGACCCGGAATCCAGGGGTATTAGCGCGAGTTCTGGATTCCCGTCCCCAATCAGGTTGAGGACAAGCTTTCACGGGAATGACAATATGAAAAATCAGCCCAAAATCAATCATTTATGAAAAGAAAAATCATGTTTGAACTATCAGAAACTCAAAAACAACTGCAATCAACCGCACGGGAGTTTGCCAAAATGGAAATTGCGCCCCGTGCCGCAGAAGTAGATCGTACGGAACAGTATCCATGGGAAAATGTGGAACTCTTGACCAAGCAGGGTTTCATGGGGATGACGATTCCGGAAGAATATGGAGGCCCCGGAATGTCGTATCTGGAAGTGGTACTGGTAATTGAGGAAATAGCAAAGGCCTGTGGGGTTTCGGCTCGGATAGTTGTGGAAGCGAATATGGGAGCAGTTGGAGCAGTAATGAAATACGGTTCAGAAGTTCAAAAGAAATTGGCGGCGGAACATGTTTTGAACGGCGACAAACCTGCGATCTGTATCACCGAACCTGGAGCTGGAAGTGCGGCCACAGAAATGGCGACCCGCGCCGATCACAAAGGCGACCGCTACATTCTCAACGGTACAAAGCACTGGATTACGGGTGGCGGAGTTTCCAAGTTTCATTTAATTTTTGCCCGAGTTTTTGAAAATGAGGAACCGCAGGGTATTGCCGGATTTATTGTTTTGCAGGGAACAAAGGGATTGAAAATCGGAACACGCGAACCGGCGATGGGTTTGCGCGGAATTCCGGAAACGCAAATCATTTGCGAAAATTTGGAAGTTCTGGAAGAAATGGTCTTGATTCCGCCGGAAGGTTTGCGGCGCGGATTTGCCGGGTTGATGAATGCTTACAACGGCCAGCGTGTTGGAGCTGGAACGATAGCGCTGGGCATTGCCGCAGGGGCCTATGAACTGGCCTTGGACTATTCAAAGCTACGTGAGCAATTCGGACGCCCGATTTGCGAATTTCAGGGATTGCAGTGGATGCTGGTCGATATGCACACGCAAATTGAAGCCGCACGTCTATTGCTTCACAAAGCTGCTAGCTCAGGTACCGGTAGTTCTGGACAAGTCCCACCGGGCGTTCCTGGTTTTCCGGACATGCTGAAAGCGGCGCAGGCCAAGATTTTTTCCTCTGAAATGGCGATCAAAGTCACCAATGACGCACTGCAAATATTTGGTTCTGCCGGATATTCCCGGAACATGCCACTGGAGCGTATGGCTAGGGATGCACGCATGTTCACCATTGGAGGCGGCACAGCGCAGATTTTGCGTACTGTAGTGGCTTCCGCTTTACTGGATCGAAAACTCCCGCAAACACGGGACGGGCATTTTACATTGGCGGCAAAAGAGGCGTAATTCTCAGGCATGTAATTCCACAATGTCCGGCACGTTATAAGGCCCTACAGCTTTTTGCAAAAAATAAATGTGGGTTATTGGTAAAATTTATTTTTAGTTTTGTGAGTTTTTAGCAAAATAAATGAAAGATTGTAATGGCAAATTCTGCTGAAATAATTGGGAAAAGACTGTATCACTCGGGATGTCGACGTGCGTTTGGGATTCCGGGCGGAGAGGTTTTGGTTTTGATGGAGGGCTTGAGAAAATCTGGAATTGATTTTGTTTTAACAAAGCACGAAAACTGTGCCGGGTTCATGGCGGAAGGCGGGTTTCATGCTGACGGTGCGCCAGGAATTCTGGTAGCGACTATTGGTCCGGGAGTTGCCAATGCTGTAAATGTAGTAGCAAATGCTTTTCAGGATCGGGTGCCGATGATTTTCCTCACCGGTTGCGTGGATGCTCATGAGGCCCTGACCTACACTCATCAGGTTTTTGATCACGGTGAATTACTCAAATCGGTTACTAAGGCCAGTATAAAAGTCGTTGATGGCGCTGTAGATGTGTCAATTGACAAGGCGATAGCGATCGCATTGGACGGTCAACCCGGACCGGTGCATGTCGATTTGCCGATTAGTCTGGCCTCGAAATCACAGCCGGCAAGCACTATGATTGTCCGAACATTTCCTTCACATACCACACCAGCGGAAGGAACAGAATTGGAAACTGCCCGACAGTGGCTCCGGGTAGCGCAACGGCCTTTGATAATAGCCGGTGTAGATGTGTTGAATCAGAATGCGGTGTGCGTTGTGAAGGAATTCGTGCGGGACTTCGGGATTCCACTGATCACGACTTACAAAGCAAAAGGCGTGTTGCCGGAGGATGACCCGCTTGCTCTCGGCGGTGCCGGACTTTCGCCTTTGGCCGACCAATATTTGTTACCGCTGGTACGGGAAAGTGATTTAATTATTCTGGCAGGATACGATCCGATTGAAATGCGTTCGGGCTGGCGTGACCCCTGGGACGATGGCACGAGGGTGATCGAATTTTGCGCAGTACCGAACACGCATTATATGCACCAAGCCGATTTGAGTTTTGTCGGACACGTTGGTGAAGGTTTGAAAACCTTGAGAAAAGAAGCTTCTGCAAATCCGGTTTGGAAAAATGGAGAACCGGAAAAAGTCAGGAGAGATTTGAAATCGATCTTTTCCGGAACAGTAACGTCCAGTGCTGGTGAGGAATGGGGGCCGGGAGCGGTAGTTAATGTTGTGCGAAAAGCTTTACCACGAAATGGAGTTGCCACGGTGGACAGCGGAGCGCACAGGATTTTGCTGAGCCAGATGTGGGAATGTTACGAAGCTCGCAGCTTGCTGCAATCTTCTGGACTTTGTACGATGGGTTGCGCTGTACCGTTGGCCATGGGATTTCGTTTGGCTGCTCAGGCCGGAATGTCCGGTGCGAATCGTTTCGCACCGAGCGTTCCGGCGGTCGTGGCCTTCGTAGGAGATGCAGGTATGGAAATGGTTTTAGGTGAATTGGCGACTTTACGGGATTTAAAACTGCCTGTTGTGATTGTGGTATTTATCGATGAATCACTGGCACTGATTAAACTCAAACAGCGCAAATCAAAATTACATAATCTCGGAGTCGATTTTGGTGCAACCGACTTTCCAGCTGTAGCCCGGGCTTTGGGTGGTATTGGACACTGGATTTCAAGTCGAAACGAACTACAGTTTGCACTGGATGGAGCTTTTGAACGTGAAACATTTACGTTACTGGCTTGTAAAATTGGTGAAAAGGTTTACGATGGACGCTTCTAATTGGGGCTGTCAGACCACTGTGATCCTCATTTTTTGCTCAATTAGGTTCACGGATTCTGTTTCGTAGTACAGTTTTTGAAAGTCTGTGCTGCTCCCTCCTGTTTTTCTTAATGCTGCTGCATTTTGTTACCCAATGTCTCTTCTATATTCAAATTCCAAGCTCATTCATTTTACAGGAATCTGCGGAACCGGAATGGCTTCTCTCGCAGTGTTATTGAAACAGCGTGGTCATCATATATGCGGTTCTGATGAAAATATTTATCATCCTATGAGTGAATTTCTTTCACAAAATAACATAACCGTAAAGAGCGGATATGACGCAAAAAATTTGGAGCCTGTCCCTGATTTGGTTGTAATCGGAAATGCTCTATCGCGAGGTAATCCTGAGGTAGAGGCAATTCTGGAGAGTAAACTGCCGTATATTTCGATGGCGGAACTGCTGAAAGAGTATTTCATACGTGGAAAAACATCTCTTGTGGTCACTGGAACACACGGAAAAACAACTACAACGTCTTTATTGGCCTGGGTATTTGAGATTGCAGGGAAAAAGCCGGGATTCATGATTGGAGGTATTGCAGAAAATTTTGGAGCCAGTTGTCTTGATGGAAGCGGTAACTGTTTTATCACTGAAGGAGATGAGTACGATACTGCATTTTTTGACAAGCGTTCAAAATTTTTACACTATCTGCCGGATCAGTTAATTCTGAATAATCTCGAATTTGATCATGCAGATATTTTTGATTCACTTGCAGAAATTAAAAATGCCTTCAGACTGCTGCTGCGTCTTATTCCACGGGAAGGTCTGATTGTTGCCAATGGAGATGATGAAAATGTAAAAAGTGTTTTGGAGTCGTCTTTTTCGCCGGTAATTAAATTTGGTTTAGGAAAATCTTGTGATATGCAGGCAGTAAATCTGAGATCCAGTGAAGCAGGAATGTCTTTTGAGATACTTGACAATCGCGCTGAAAGTTCTACGCAAAATCAGGAATTTGAACTAAATCTTTTTGGGACGTACAACGTCCGCAATGCATTGGGTGTGATTATACTTGCACGGTATAACGGAATTGCAGACAAAACTATTCAGTCTGCTTTTGATTCATTCCAGAGTGTTCGTAGAAGACAGGAATTACGTGGGGAAGTAAACGGAATTGCTGTTTATGATGACTTTGCACATCATCCGACAGCGATTCGTGAAACAGTGACTGCGATCAAGCAAAAACATCCAGGACGCCGCTTGATTACCGTTTTTGAGCCACGAAGCAATACCAGTGTTCTTAAAATACACCAGGACGCCTTGATTGACTCTTTCAAGAAAGCCGACGAGGTTATTTTAACCACACCCCATCGTTTGGAACTGACTCCTTTAGAACAGCAGCTTGAAGTCCGGGAAGTTTTGAAATCACTGACTAAAATAAAAATTCCTGCCTATGAATTCCCTCAAGTAGAAGGTATAATCAAACATTTAAAATTAAATTGCCGCTCTGGAGATGTTGTCTTAATTATGAGTAATGGAAAATTCGATAATATTCATCAACGTTTGCTGGAAGAACTATAACAGATTAAAAAGGATATAATGGCTATACGGGAACATTCGATTTACGATTGTATTATGAGGAATGCTCTGAATTTATCCGGAGAAACTGCTCTGGTTTCAGGAGATCTGCGTCTGACTTTTTCGGAGATTCCAATTCACGTCAATTGTCTGGCGCGTGGATTACTGAATACCGGTTTTGAGAAAGGGGATAGGATTGCGGTTCTGTTAAATAACTGTGCCGAGTTTGCATTGCTTTTGGCTGCCTGTACTCGTGTCGGGGTAATTGCAGTCTGTTTGAATACACGAACAAGTGCCGGCGAAATGCGTATGGTGCTTAAAAGTACAAAACCGAAAGCCTTGCTCTTTCAAACGAGTTTCGAACAGCAAGCTGAAGAACTACGTGATGTGTTTCCACATCATCAATTTTACTGTATTGATGAAGCTTCGATACTTTCTACATCCTTTGACCAACTGTTGGATGAAAACCCTGCACCGCTCACTGAGCCGCAACCCAGTGTGGACGAAGGCTGGTTGATTATTCCAACAGCTGCAGTGGATGGTGTACCTAAAGGTGCTTTGCTCAGCCAGCGAAATGTTATGGCTTCTGCTGCAGTTCATCTCAACCATTTTGGACTTGAAGCCATCAAAGGTAATTTGATTGCGTTGCCTATTTTTCATGTTATGGGTCTGACTTCTGCCTGGGCGACATTCATAAGTGGAGGCAAGAATGTATTGATTAAACAATTTGATGAAAAAGAAGCTGTCCGATTAATTGACGCAGAACAACTAACATATTTTGCTTCGTTTCAACCAATTTTGGAACGAGTACTTGACTCTGCAAAAGAAACAGGATCAGTTTTGAAAAGTTTACAGGTTGTATATGGTTTAGATGGACCACAGAATATCAAACGCCTACAGGAAGAAACCAAAGCTGTTTTTTGGACGGGCTTTGGACAAGCGGAAACCACGTCTTTTGTGACAGCTTCTCCGGCTTCTGAACGTCAGGGAACTTCTGGACAGGCGACGTTGGTTAACTCAGTGGCAATTATTAATGAGTTAGATGAACAGGTGCCAACAGGGGAAGAGGGTGAAATTGTTGTGCGAGGAGAAAATATTTTTCTTAAATACTGGGAAATGCCTGAAGCAACAGCATATTCCCAGCGCAACAGTTGGCATCACACCGGTGATATAGGACGCTTAGATGACGATGGATACTTGTGGTATGTCAAACGAAAGGCAGAAAAAGAGTTGATAAAAACCGGTGGTGAAAATGTCTATCCAGGAGAGGTTGAATCGGTTTTGCTGAAGCATGTTGAGATAGATGATTGCTGTGTCATTGGAGTTCCGGATAAGACTTGGGGCGAAGCCGTGAAAGCGATTTGCGTTACCAAGGAAGGATCGAAACTTTCTGAAAAAGCAGTACGTGATTATGTTGGCGAGCAGATTGCCGGTTTTAAGAAACCAAGGAAAGTGGTTTTTGTAGAAGGACTGCCTCGCGAAAATGATGAGGTAGATCGTGAGGCAGCAAAAGCTAAGTGGGGAGAGTGATTGAAAAAATCACTCCGGAGTTACATATGCTGAAGTGATTCCGCCGTCGACTACAAATTCTGTTCCGGTGGTGTATGACGACTCATCGGAAGCTAAAAATAAAGCTGCCTGTGCCATTTCTTTTGCCTCTCCAAAACGACCCATAGGAATATGCACCAGTCTTTTTTGTTTTTTAGCTTCAGTATCAAGAAATTTCATCAGCAATTCAGTGCGCAAAGGTCCAGGACAAAGGGCATTGACCCGGATGTTTTCACGTGCGTGAATTACGGATAATTCACGAGTCAGGGCAATCACACCTCCTTTGCTGGCGGTGTAGGCTACCTGCGGAGTCGCTGCACCCATCAGTCCCACGAAAGACGCTGTATTGATTATCGATCCCCCTCCTGCACGCTGCATGGCAGCAATTCCGTATTTGCAACCGAGAAACACGCCTTTCAGGTTAATTGCCATTGTTAAATCCCAAACTTCTTCCTCTGTTACCAACGCATTGTCGTCACGGCTGTCCATGATTCCTGCGTTATTGAACATCACATTCAGTTTGCCGAATTTATCTTCAGCAGCTCTAACCATTGCTTCGCAGTCTGTTGCTTTGGAAATATCTGCATGAGCATAAATCGCTTCGCCTCCAGTAGCTTTAATTTCTGAAACTGTCTTTTCTCCTTCAGCGTCATTCACATCCACCGCCACAATTTTTGCACCTTCTTGCGCAAACAATAGTGCCGATTCTTTACCAATTCCACTTGATGCGCCTGTGATAAGGGCAACTTTATTTTCTAATCTCATTTTATTATCCTTTATATTATTTAAATTCTTTCAAAATACCGTTTTAGTTCCCAATCAGTTACAGTGGACTCAAAAGCTTCGACCTCAGTACGGAAAAATGCAGTAAATTTAAAAATCTGGTGTACACCACCTGCCTGTTTACATTTGATTTTATCAATGATTAAAACCAAAATCAAATTGATCCTTAAGATCATGGTCGGACTAATTTTACATAAATAAGATTCAGCAGACACAATTTTAGTCTAGGTTGATGGTGGCTGAGAGTACTGGGTTTTTCTCATAGATATTAAGTCTAGGGAAATGTACTTTTTTTCTGTTCAATCTTGGGTCTTTTTGCATTTTTATCTTTTGCCTGTTTCTCTAGAAATTTTAAAGTTGACTACAGAACCAATAGGTATAGAATTGTAGTTGCAGGGAAAGCTGTTGAGATCGAACTTTTATCTGCTTCTAATATATTTTACATCGCCTTCCTGTTTTACCACTTTATTTTTAAATAATTTTGTCCACTGCTCTTCTGTGAAGGAGGTAGTATGAAAAGTTGGAAAGTCTTATTGGCAATTGCTCTAGCAATATTTGCCATTTCCTGGTTTATTGTTTCTCCTGAAACAAAAACTTTTAGTGTACTGTCTCAGAGAGAGGATAACAGCAAATCTGCAGCAATTACTGATAAATGGGATGGTAAAGGTAAATTTATTGATATGATTTGGGAATGAAAAACGGTTCCGCCATACGGTTTCAGGTCAAGTATTATCACAGATGAATTCAGGAACCTGTTAATAACTGATAGTTTCCGGTTGAAAGTGCTTTAGCCTTTGCGCTTGATGACCCATGAAATATGAATCTTCCTAATGTTTTCCTCCTTATGTTAACCTGTAGCTTGATGCACAACGTTGAATTTATTTGCGTGGCGTGATATATTTTGCTAAGGTATCCATCCAAGACTAATCACCGCTAATCCTGATTTTCTTCCATGCCCGGTCCTGCATCCGTTGATCACAACTCCTATCCGGATTCTTATATTCGTGAAATACTAAGAAATGTACGCAGCATTGCAATGGTTGGAGCCAGTGCAACCTGGAACCGTCCCAGCAATTTTGCCATGAAATATTTACTTAAAAAAGGATTTAAGGTTATCCCGGTCAACCCTGGTGCAGCTGTCAAGAAAATTTGTGGAGAAACGGTGTTTCCGGATTTATCTTCACTATCTGGAACTGTGGACATGGTTGATATTTTTCGCCCGGCAGAAGATGTTCCAGAACTGGTAGAAGAGGCCATTAAAATTGGAGCAAAAGTTTTCTGGATGCAGTTGGAAATCCGTCATGCTGAAGCAGCAAAACGTGCTGAAGAAGCAGGACTACAGGTGGTGATGGATCGCTGTCCTAAAATTGAATATGCACGCTTGACTGGTGAGCTGGGCTGGAACGGAATCAATACAGGTGTAATCAGCAATCGCAGGAAGAGGCTTTAATGAAACAACTGCATCCAGAATATGGTTTTAATACACTTGCAGTTCATTCTGGAACGGCTCCGGATCCAACGACAGGTGCGCGCTCTTTTCCAATTTATCAAACTACCGCCTATGTATTTGATGACGCAGACCATGCTGCATCACTGTTTAACTTGCAGGAACCAGGCTTTATTTATTCTCGTTTGACTAACCCAACTGTAGCAGCTTTAGAAGAAAAGCTGGCTACTCTGGAAGGGGGTCGCGGTGGAACAGTTACTTCTTCCGGACATGCTGCGGAAACTCTGGCTTTGTTTCCGTTGATGGCTCCAGGAATGGAGGTGATAGTGGCAGACAAATTGTACGGCGGAACGATCAATTTAATGGGAAAAAGTTACCGGAAATTTGGCTGGAATGCAGTTTTTGTTGACACCGATAATCCGGAAGCTTTCCGCAAGGCGGTTACTGAAAAAACTCGGGCAATTTTTATTGAAAACCTTGCCAATCCCGGTGGAGTTGTTGTTGACCTGGAAGCAATTGCTAAAGTTGCTGATGAAGCAGGAGTGCCTCTGGTTGTAGACAACACGATGGCGACTCCTTATTTGTGTCAACCGTTTGAATGGGGAGCGGATTTGGTAGTGCATTCCACAACAAAATTCCTGTCCGGACAGGGAAATGCGGTCGGAGGAGTGGTTATTGATTCAGGAAAATTCCCCTGGTTAGGAAATTCCAAATTTCCAAGTTTGAGTACGCCCTCACCGGAATATAACGGGCTCACATTTGCAGAAACTTTTGGAGACCTTGCATACACCATGTACAGTCACGCCATCAGTTTGCGTGATCTTGGCTGTACGCAATCTCCAATGAATGCCTGGATTACTCTCAACGGCATTGAAACCTTGCCTTTGCGCATGGAACGGCACTGTTCCAACAGTCTGGCTGTAGCAAAATTTCTTGAAAAACAGGCTAACGTAGAATGGGTTTCTCACGCTGGTCTCGAATCCAGTCCTTATTTTGAGCTTGGGAAAAAATATTTGCCTGAAGGTACAGGTTCTGTTTTTACTTTTGGTGTCAAGGGGGGTTATGAAAGCGGATTAAAAATGCTGGAATCCGTTGAGTTGTTCAGTCATGTGGCCAACATTGGTGATACCCGTTCACTTATTCTCCATCCAGCCTCCACCACTCATCGACAACTCACAGAGGAACAGCGTCTTGCCGCTGGTGCGGGGCCGGAAGTGATTCGTCTTTCCATTGGAATTGAGTGCGTTGAAGATATCATTTCAGATTTGGATCAGGCTTTGAACTGCTTATGAAAAATCTGAAAACATGAGGCTTGTAAGTGCAGTTTAAGCAGGCCACAGATGATACAGGTAGCCAACATAAATTGCCAGGAAAAGGAATCCCTCCTTGCGGTCAAGGATTCGACCGGTCCAAACTGTAGGTAGCAGCAGGATTG
>ENA-UPTF01001098-UPTF01001098.1-marine-metagenome-genome-assembly--contig:-NODE-1098-length-17609-cov-4.782512_pt1 | contig 17609 bp, 15 predicted proteins | sample MGYA00238166_ERZ767019 | MGnify/ENA primary metagenome ERZ767019 (study PRJEB28930, sample SAMN06266391) | marine metagenome | isolation source: Sea water from 250 m depth | place: Atlantic Ocean...
ACTGTACGTCTTTTAATTAATTTTTCATAAGAAGGGTCACCAAGAGGTTCGGGCAAAACATATTGTTCTTCTTCCTCTTTAAATTTAGATTTATTTAAGAAAATAGTAAGATCTGTTGGTGGGTTTTGATTATGTACGTTCATAGCTTCTCCGGGAGCCGCTATCATTACTGTGCATTTATCTTTTGAATTTAAAGTTATTTTTTCACCAACAGGACAATCTTTATCAAATATTATTGATGATTTTGCTTTATTGAGATCTATGTTTTTACGTTTAAATAATTTCAAAATTTTTTCATCTTGTGAAATTGTTTTTTTTGAAAAACTAGCATCAGCGTTTTCTTTTAAATTTAAAATTGATAAATCACATTTACCTTTGGAATTAAAAGCTATAACTTCACAAGCCTGTTTTCCTTCGTCATTAACGATTTCTAGTTTGTCTTCTGGAAAAACTTCCAAAACTGACAAGCCACCACCTTCAACATAATATCTTTCAACTCCTGGTGGTAATGTTCTAAGTCCTGGATCTCGTATGTCCAAACTAGTGAAAACTTTCTCCATATAGCTAGCAACTATACTAGTTGTGACAAAAGTATGCAATTCAGATTGACTCGGAAAATAACAGACCATAGACTTTGTTCAATTAAAGTAACTTTAATTAATTAATGTTAATGGGGGAAAAAACTATGAACATAATTAAAATGTTAAAAGGGTTGGTAGTTGCAGCAATCATATCGGCATTCAGTATGCACGCATATGCGGCTGACAGCAAAAAGCCAACTAGAATTCCAGTTCACAATTGGTCAAGCCAAGTGGTAATGGCCCATGTGATCGGTGGAATTATAAAAGAAATGGGTGGTAACGTAGAATACGTTCCAGCAGACTCTCAAAAAGTATACGAATCAATTCGTATCGGTGATATCGATATATCACACGAAGTTTGGCAATCTGCTTTCGGTAAATCATTCGACACAGCTCGTGATAAAGGTGGCTTGCTAGATTGGGGTGACCATGAAGCAAGAACTTTAGAAGATATGGGATATCCAAACTGGGTAGCAGAATATTGCCCGGGCTTACCAAATTGGGAAGCTTTGAAAGCTGAAAAGTGTTGGAAAAATTTCGTAACTCCAGACTCTGGTGGAAAAGGTCGTTGGTTAGAAGGGCCACAAAGTTGGCACCAAGACTTAATGCCTCAGCGTTTAGAAGCTTTAGGACTTAGCGATAATTGGATGGTTAAATTTGCTGGTGGTGCTGATGCACTATGGGCAGAATTAGCAGCAGCTAAAAAAGAAAAAAGAGGAACTATAATTTTTAACTGGACACCAAACTTTACAGATGGTGCTGGTTTTACATTTATTAAATTCCCTCCGTACTTTGACGGTTGCAGACCAGCTGACGGTGGAGATGGAAAATGTGGTTCGCCTGACGGTTATCTGAAAAAAGCAGTTAACGAAAAGTGGACTAAAACACATCCAGACGCAGCAGCTATGTTTAAAAAACTTTCATTCAACACATCACAAATTGGTGCAATGGCAGCTTATGTAGACACTGATAAAATGTCTCACGAAGATGCTGCAAAAACGTGGTTGAAGAAAAACAAAAAAGTTTGGAAAAAGTTTATAAAATAATTATTTATAAAGCTTAAACTTTGATAATCTCCCCTGGTAATAACTAGGGGAGATTTTTTTTTAGTTTTGGTGTAATTTATAGACAAGAAATATGAAAAAACTGTTTCTATATATATTTGTAGGTTTAATGCTTTGTAACACAGGATTTACACGTTCAACCGGATGTACCGATGGTGACTGTGAAAACGGAGTTGGGACTTGGAATTATACAGATTTAACTTCATACACAGGCCAATGGAGCGGTAGTAATAAACACGGACAAGGGACTGAAACTTGGCCAAATGGATTCATATACAAGGGAGAATTTCAAGAAAGTAAATGGCATGGTCAAGGAACTTTGACTTTTCCAGATGGATCTACATATGTAGGTACGTGGAGTAACGGTGAAATGAATGGACAAGGTGCTTTCACTTCAGCAGATGGAACAGTTAGAAAAGGTGTTTGGAAAAACGGCAAACTAGTTGAACCGAATTAGGCAGAGTAATGTTATTAGAAAATAATTTAAAAAAATATAAAGAATCTCCTGAAGAATTTAAGCAAGTGGTTGGCCTTGTTGGTTTAACAATAATAATAATTTTGACATTTATGATTTTAAATATTTTTTTTGGAGTAAGCGATAAATCTGCAAAAGATAGTAAAGCTGGAGAGAAAAATGAAACAGTTGTTGCTTCACTTCCTCAAGGTAGATTAAATTTTTTTGAAGGGAACGAGGGCCACAAGTTATCACAGAGCGAATATGAAGCAGTGTGTAAAAATACTAAAATTGTGACCCAACGTTCAATGATAGGAGCAAACCTTACAGACTACGAAGCAAAGAAATTGTATTCCGATAACGGAAATAAAATTGATAAGTTTTCAGTAAAATGGGATGGTTCTGCAAATAAATGCGTTGCAGAATATACGATAAGAGCTTTGCAAGGTACGACTGAAACAATTACAGTATCAGGTGAAGCCAAAGGTTTTTTAAAAACAAGTATAGATACTAGAGTATATTATATAAAAAATTTTTAAGGAGAGTATGTCTTTTAGACCAGTAATTAAATGTAAAGCCGTTTATAAAATTTTCGGAGTGAATGCAAAAAAAATGCTTGAAGGTGTTAGCGGCAACGTAGATGCTAAAGCTTTTCAAGAAGCTGGCTGTATCGTAGGTGTTAATAATGCATCTTTTGAAGTTTCAAAAGGAGAAATGTTAGTTGTAATGGGATTATCTGGTTCTGGAAAATCAACATTGCTTCGATGTATATCAAGATTAACAGATGCTACTGCGGGCAAAATTTATATTGAAGGTCAAGATTTATTAGCTTTAAAAAATAAAGAGTTGATTGAGTTAAGACGAAATAAAATGGGAATGGTGTTCCAAAGTTTTGCTCTTCTTCCACACAAAACAGTTTTAGAAAACATTGCTTTTCCTTTGCAGATAAAAGGAATGAAAACTGAAGAAAGTATTTCCAAAGCAATGGAAATGGTCAAGCTTGTGGGTCTTGATGGAAGAGAAAATTATTTTCCAAGAGAACTATCTGGTGGACAACAACAAAGAGTAGGAATCGCTAGATCTTTAGCTGTTGAGCCTGATATTTGGTTTTTAGATGAACCCTTTTCTGCTCTTGATCCATTAATTAGAAAAGAAATGCAAGATGAATTCTTAAGACTTCAGGGCACTTTGAAAAAAACAATTATGTTTGTAACACACGATTTTGATGAGGCTCTTAGACTTGCGGACAGAATTGCAATAATGAAGGATGGTATAATCGAACAATTAGATACTCCAGCCAAAATTGTTTTAAATCCAGCTACAGAATACGTTAGAAAGTTTACTCAAGAGGTTCCAAGAGAAAAAGTGTTAAAAATAGAATCTGTGATGGAACCAGTTGGTGATAATAAAAATTTAAGTGATTTAAAAGTTTCTAAAGATGTAATTATAGAAACCGTTGCTGAAAAAATTTTAGCTCAAGAAAAACCTGTGTCGGTTATTGATTCTGATAATAAAGTTGTTGGAGTTGTTAAGCCGTCCAAAGTTATTCATACTGTATTTGGTGGAAAAAAAGAAAAATCTTAATATATGGAAATTTTAAAAAAATACCCAAAGTCATTTCAGTGGCTTTTTTTATTGATCGTTTTCTTTGGTTTGTGTTTTGCCATAGATATTCCAGAAGGTTATAAATTTATAAGATCTGTAGCTGAATATTCAAAAGACCCAAATCTAATGTCTTATAAGCTTTTTGGTATAGAGGTTAGATATTATGGATATGATGCTCTTTGGAGATTGCCACCATTACTAGGATGGCTTCCGATTTGGGTAAATGATTCATTGTTTTTTTTATTAGAAGATTGGATGCCGATTGAGATTTGGGACGCTGATCTTCAAGAGACCACGACACGACCACTCGTTTTACAAATTACCAGAATGATTTCAGCTTTTATGCTTTTTTTAATTGAATTTATTCGTGAAATTTTAATTGGAGGAGTTAAGACCGTTGTTGCATTTACAAGTTGGGATTGGATTGACGCAAATCCATGGGCAGAATTACCTGGACTTCCTTGGACTATAGTTACCGCTGGAGCAATTATATTAGGTTATAAACTGAATGGAAAAGGTCTAGCAATACTTGCGGCCATTACCATGATCTATATTTCTGTATTTGGTCAATGGAAACCTTCTATGGAAACACTTTCGTTCATATTGATTGCTGCACCAATTTCTTTTTTTCTTGGTTTGGTTTTTGGAATTTGGTCATATAAAAGCAAAAGAGTTGAGGCAGCATTAAATCCTATACTCAATGTAATGCAGACCATGCCGCACTATTCTTACATAGTTGTGATAATGGTAATGTTTGGGGTTGGAGATCATGCTGGAGCAATTGCAACTATAATTTTTGCAACACCGCCCATGGTGCGTTTAACTTTGTTAGGGCTAAGAAAGGTATCTCCAGAAGTTGTACAAGCCGGAAAGATGAGTGGTTGTAACGAGTTTCAACTTTTATTTAAAGTATTAATTCCAACCGCAAGACGAGACATCTTAATTGGCGTGAACCAAGTCATCATGCAGTGTTTAGCTATGGCAGTTATTGCATCCTTTATAGGAGCCAAGGGATTAGGCTGGAATCTATTGTTAGCCCTAAATCAATTGAGAATTGGTTTAGCTTTAGAAGCTGGAGTTTGTATTAGTTTAATTGCTGTACTATTAGACAAAATGTCTTTGGCTTGGGCAAATAAACAAACAGATTATTTTGCTAACCTTAACTTTGTTCAGCGTAACAAATATGGATTATTTTTTGTTGGAGCAGTGGGAGTTGGATTACTACTTGCCTCTGTTGGATCTTTTGTTTTTAAAGAAGGTTATAACTACCTGTATGAAGTTCCTCATAATAAAGGAATATCAGGTGAACCTTTCTGGAATGCGGGTGTTGATTGGATATGGGACACTTTCTTTTATACATTAAAAGTTTTTAATACATGGCTGATCCAAGACGTATTGCAACCAATGAGGGCTGCATATTTAAGAATGCCAGTTGTTGCAACTTTTGTTCTGGTCATGGGAACTGGTTATATAGTTGGTGGGATTCGATCAGCTCTTGTAGTTGGTGGATTCACGTTGTTTATTGCACTAAGTCCATGGTGGGATAGAGCATTAGTTACAGCTTACATGGCAACTTTTGGTGTAATTGCATCGGCTATAATTGGAGTAATTGTTGGTTCCTTATCTGCACAAAATAAAACTAGTACAAAAATTGCTTTAGGAGTTTGTGATACCCTTCAAACATTTCCATCCTTTGTTTATTTAATTCCGGTAATGATGCTTTTTGGAGTAACAGACACATCTGTGTTAATTGCTGTGATCGTATATGCAACTATTCCCGCAACACGTTACACTATTGAAGGACTTCGCAGTGTTCCGCCAGCTTTACACGATGCAGCCTCGATGTCAGGTGTAACACGCTTACAAAGATTGTTTAAAATTGAATTTCCTTTAGCATTTCCTCATATCATGCTTGGAATTAATCAAACCGTTGTCTTCGCATTATTTATGGTAATTATTGGAGCTTTTATTGGAACAGAAGATTTAGGACAATATATTATGAAAGCTTTATCAGACTTAAAAGGAGGAGGCAAAGCACTAATCCTTGGTCTCTGCGTAGCATTTATTGGTCTGGCTGTTGATAATTTAATTCGTACTTGGGCAAACAAAAGAAAAAAATTATTAGGATTAGAAGAATATTAAATTACTTTCTTAAAATTATCGTAAATTGTTCTAGCACTACTATTAAACATCTTAAGGTTTACTTCAACTTCTTTTCTAAATTTTTCAAGTGCGTTTGAGCCTAGTGTTTTTTCTAAAGCAGATTTATATTCAGGTACGCAGGCCCACTGAGGAACTGTTTCGTTTGTTTGTTCAACATGAAATTGTAAACCAAATGAATTTCCAAAAGAAAAAGCCTGAACCCCGCATAACGGAGAAGATGCTAATAGATTTGTGCTTTGGGGCAGATCACATACTTCATAAGAATGCCACTGAAGAACTTTTAAATTTTTATTCATACCGCTAAATATCGAACTAGTATTTGTTATAGATATATCCATCACACCAATTTCTGGAGTTTTCATTTTTCTTACCTTCCCACCAACCGCTTCGCTTAGAAGCTGAGCACCAAGACATAAGCCTAAAAAAGGTTTTTTCATTACAGATACAAATTTATGAATTTCTTCTTTTTCAGCTTTTAACCAAGGATGGGCTTCTTCTTGCCAGGTATCCATGGGCCCACCCATTACAATCATAGCGTCATAGGAATCTAGTTTTGGTATTTTTTCTCCTTCATCTAGCTCAACAGTATCAATATGAATTTTATCTTTTTTCATAAAATCTAAAAAAATACCAGGATGCTCAATATTAATGTGTTGTAATACTAAAAATTTCATGTTTTGAATCATACACAAAGAAAAAATAAATTCATTAATTAGATATGAGTAAATTAAAAATACTAGTAGTTGAAGGCAACACAAAAGAAGAAAACGTTAATTTCAATCAGGCCGGGTGTGTATCTCAGTCAGAAAATTTCAGTGAACATATCAAAATGCATGAGCCAGACTGTGAAGTAGATATTATTGAGCCAGCTGACAATTCTTCTATGGAAAGAATTATTTCATCATTAAAAAAATATAAAGGTATTATTTTAACAGGAAGCACTCTTAGGATTAATGACAATTCGGAAGAAGTAAAAAAACACATAGATTTTACAAGAAGGTGTTTTGAACATACGGGTTATATTTATGCTGCTTGTTGGGGACTGCAAGTAAGCGTAGCAGCGGCTGGAGGGAAATGTAGAGTTTCGCCAAACGGAGCAATTACCGGTATTGCTCAAGATGTTGTTTTAACAGACGCAGGAATAAACCACGGACTCTACAAGTCCAAACCAAAAAAATTTAATGCACCAGGTTTTAATTTTGATGAAGTTGAGGTTCCACCAAAAAATTCTGTTTTGTTAGCGAGTACAAACATTAATAAATTTGCAGCACTACATTTTACAGCAGGTAAATCAGAAGTATGGGGACTACAGTATCATCCTGAAATTCCATACTCTTATATGATTAGATTATTAAAACATCGAAAAAAAAGATTAATAGATAACAAAAGTTTTAAAAATGAAAACGAACTCAACAAACATATTGATTTAATTACAAAAGAAGATCAGCGGACAAATGACAATAGTCGAACTTTGGAACTAAAAAACTGGTTAGACTATATTAAAAAATCTTAAATTTGGTGCGGTCGGAGAGACTCGAACTCTCATGGGAATCCCACACGGCCCTCAACCGTGCCTGTCTACCAATTTCAGCACGACCGCACTATCTTTATGTGCGACAATAAATGAATGACTTTTTATCTTCAAGTTGATAAATTATTTACATGTCTACACAAAATTTAGCAGATAAATCTTTAAGTGAGATTTATAAAAAGATCTCCTCTGTAGTTCCCGAGGTTGAATGGAAATTTCATGCTCCATTAATTGAAAAGATCAACAAATTAAAAAAAGAAAAAGATGCAGTTATACTTGCTCATAATTACCAAACTCCAGAAATTTATCATGGTGTAGCAGACATATCTACTGACTCTCTTGCGCTTGCTTTGGAAGCAGCAAAAACTGAAGCTAAAATTATTGTTCTATGTGGAGTACATTTCATGGCTGAAACTGCAAAATTGATGAATCCAAATAAAAAAGTTTTAATACCTGATATGCAAGCAGGTTGTTCTCTTGCGGAGTCAATAACTGGCGAAGATGTGAGAATGCTTAAAGAAAAATATCCAGGAATTCCAGTTGTATCCTATGTAAATACTTCTGCAGAAGTTAAAGCAGAATCTGATATCTGTTGTACTTCTGCAAATGCAGTAAAAGTTGTGGAATCTCTTGGTTCAGAAAAAGTAATCTTCCTTCCTGATCACTATTTAGCTAATTACGTACAAAAAAATACAAAAGTTAAAATCATTTCATGGCAAGGCACTTGTATGGTTCATGAAAAATTTACAGGAAAAGAAGTGGAGGACATAAGAAAAGACAATCCAGATATTAAAATTATAGCCCATCCAGAATGTCCGCCTGACGTTATAAGCGCTTCTGACTTTGCAGGATCCACTTCGAGCATGGTAAAATACGTTAAAGAAAACCAGCCTAAAAAAGTTTTGTTAGTAACCGAATGTACAATGAGTGATAATGTTCAAGTTGATAATCCTAATGTTCAATTTATAAAACCTTGCAACCTTTGTCCCCACATGAATAAGATCACACTAAATAAAATTTATGACTGCTTAAAAAACGAAACTAATGAAATTAAAATTGGTCATAACATAGCTGAGATGGCAAGAAAATCTGTTCTGAGAATGGCTGAAATTGGCAGATAATTTTTAGTGCAAAAGATAAATCAAAAATATATCAAAACAACTGTACAACAATCACTTCGAGAAGATCTTAGGCCTTCTGGTGACATCACAACCAGAATGATTAAAAATAAAAAAGTTGCTGCAAAAATAATTGCCGGTCAAAACTGTATAGTTGGAGGATTAAATTTTGCAAAGGAAGCTTTCAAAATTTCAGATAAAAAAATCACTTTCAAAGCCAAAACAAAGGATGGACGAAAAGTAAATAGAGGTAAAGTGATAGCTGTATTAAAAGGCAAAGCCTCAGGTATTCTTAAAAGTGAAAGAGTTGCACTTAATTTTCTAGGATTAATTTCAGGTGTAGCAACAATCACTAATCAATTTGTAAAAAAAGTAAAAGGTAAATCCTGTAAAATATGTTGTACCAGAAAAACACTACCAAATTTAAGATTAATGCAAAAATATGGAGTAAGGCTAGGAGGAGGAATTAATCATAGGTTTAATTTAAGCGATGAAGTTTTAATAAAAGACAATCATATCTCTGTTAACAAAAATATTCGTGATCTAGTTAAAAGGGCCATAAAAAATAGAAGAGGAAAGAAAATAACTGTAGAGGTGGATAACCTAAGTCAGTTAAAAAAAATCATAGGTCTAAAGTTTAACAGAGTACTGTTTGATAATATGAATCCTAAAAATCTTAGAAAGGCAGTTAAAATATCAAAAAGATTTTATGAAACCGAAGCTTCAGGTGGAGTAACGCTTGGTAATGTAAGAAAGATTGCTGCAACTGGTGTTAAAAGAATTTCTATAGGTCAGATAACCCACAGCACACCTGCTGTAGATTTTAAATTAGATTTTATCTCCTAAGTTCAGCTTGTGCTGCTGCTAGTCTGGCAATTGGAACTCTAAAAGGTGAACAGGAAACATAATTGAGTCCAACTTTAGAACAGAATTCTATACTTTTAGGATCTCCTCCGTGTTCGCCGCAAATTCCTAGTTTAAGTTTTTTATTCTGTTTTTTTCCTCTTTGAGAAGCAATTTTAACCAACTCCCCTACACCATCTTTGTCGATGCTAACAAATGGGTCGTTTTCAAAAATTTTATGTTCTATGTAATCGTCTAAAAATTTTCCAGAGTCATCACGGCTAATACCAAGTGTAGTCTGTGTTAAATCATTTGTTCCAAAACTAAAGAAATCAGCATATTTTGATATGGGTTCTGCTCTTAGTGCTGCCCGTGGCAACTCAATCATGGTACCAACAAAATAATTAATTTTTATTTTATGCTCCTTCTGAAGTTTGTCAGCTACCCTGTTAACCAACTTTCTCATTATTCCAAGTTCATCTTCGGTTGAAACCAGAGGTATCATTATTTCGGGTATTATGGACTGTATCTTTTCTTTTTTACATTCTATAAGTGCAGTAAAAATTGCCCTACACTGCATTTCGTAAATTTCAGGAAAAGAAATACCAAGTCTGCATCCTCTGTGCCCTAACATAGGATTTAGCTCATGTAGTTCTGCTACTCTACTCTTTATTTCTTTTACACCTAAATTTAACGACCTAGCTACCTCTTCCATGTCTTTATCAGTCTTGGGTAGAAACTCGTGTAGCGGAGGATCTAAAAGTCTAACTGTTACAGGCAAACCTTTCATGATTTTAAAAATTTCTTTGAAATCATTTTTTTGATGAGGAAGTAGTTTGTCTAATGCTATTTTTCTATCATCCAAATGTTTTGATAAGATCATCTGCCTAACAGAGAGAATTCTTTCGTCATCAAAAAACATATGTTCGGTTCTGCATAAACCAATACCCTCGGCACCAAAATTTCTTGCTATTTTTGTATCCTTCGGAGTTTCAGCGTTCGTTCTTATTTTTAATTTTCTGAACTCATCTGCCCACTTCATTATTGTTGAAAAGTAACCTGAAATATCTGGTTTAACTGTTGGAACTAAACCTTTCATTACTCTTCCTGTTCCGCCATCAATAGTGATAATTTCTCCCTCTTTAACAGTAAGGTCTCCAACCTTAAATTCTTTAGATTCATAATCAATGTTAATTTCTCCAGAACCAGAAACGCATGGTCTTCCCATGCCTCTAGCAACTACTGCAGCATGACTTGTCATTCCTCCTCTGGCAGTCAATATTCCCTTAGCCGCATGCATACCGTGAATATCTTCTGGTGAAGTTTCAATCCTTACTAATATTGTATCTTCTTTTTGATTATTCATGCTTTCAGCATCTTCGGCACTAAAAACCACTTTACCGCTTGCTGCACCTGGAGAAGCTGGCAAACCTTTTGCAATTATTTTCTTCTCTGCCTTTTCATCTAAAGTTGGATGCAAAAGGGTATCTAGAGTGTTCGGTTCTATTCTTAAAATTGCTTCCTTTTTTGAAATTAGTTTTTCCTTAACCATGTCTACAGCAATTTTTATTGCAGCTTTTGCTGTACGCTTCCCGCTTCTAGTTTGTAACATCCAAAGTTTGTTACTCTCTACTGTGAACTCAATGTCTTGCATATCTCGATAATGCTTTTCTAGCTTTAAAAATACATTTTTTAGTTCCTTAAAAATTTTTGGCATAGTCTCTTCCATGGATTTCTCTTTTGCTCCCGCATCTTCTTTTGCTTTTTTTGTTATATATCTTGGGGTTCTACTTCCGGCTACAACGTCTTCCCCTTGAGCATTAATTAAATATTCACCAAAAAATTTATTTTCTCCAGTTGATGGATTTCTTGTAAAGGCTACTCCCGTAGCACAATCATTACCCATGTTTCCAAATACCATTGACTGAACATTAACTGCTGTTCCCCAATGTCCTGGTATATGATTGAATTTTCTATAAGTTTTTGCTCTTTTACTTTCCCAAGATAGAAATACTGCTCTAATGGCCCCAAACAGTTGTTCGTAAACGTCTTGAGGAAAATTTTTTTTAGTTTTCTCTGATATCAGTTCTTTAAAATTCTTTATAAGCCCATCCCAATCATCAGGGTTTAGTTCTGTATCCGACAAAACACCTTTTGTTAATTTGTAATTATCAATCATTTCTTCAAAAAAATAACTTTCCACACCAAGAACTACATTTCCGTACATTTGAATAAATCTTCTGTAACTATCTTTGGCAAATCTTTCGTTCGAAGTGTTTTTTGACAAGGCTTCGACTGTTTTATCATTAAGACCCAAGTTTAGAATAGTATCCATCATTCCCGGCATGGATACTCTTGATCCAGATCTTACTGATACCAATAATGGATTTTTGTTATCACCAAATTTTTTTTTTGTTTTTTTCTCAATGCTTTTTAATTCCTTTTTGATCTCATTACATGCTTTGGGTGTTAATTTTTTATTATTCTTATAAAAAATCTCGCACATTTCTGTTGAAATTGTAAAACCTGGAGGAACTGGTAAACCTAGTCTTGCCATTTCAGCTAGATTAGCTCCTTTGCCGCCCAGAATATTTCTGGAATTTTTTATTTTCTTTGTCTTCTTTTCTCCAAAGCTAAATATATATTTTGACATTAAGTTCCTTCTAACTTCGAAAAGTCTACAAAACTATTAAACGTAGAACATAAGATTTGCAAGAGTTCTAAACGATTATTTTTAAGATCCTTATTTTCATCATTCACCTTGACGTTGTCAAAAAATTTGTCTGTTGATAATTTCGTCTCAGACAGAAGCTTTAAGTGCTCTTCATAATTTTTCTTTTCCTCCCTTAACGTGAAAGCTTTCCGAATATTATTGATTCTTTCAAAAAGTTCCTTCTCTTCTTCATGTTTAAAAAGAACTGCGTCAGGTCCGTTTTTAAAAACAGACTTTTCCTGCTCTAAGATGTTTGAGGCTCTTTTGTAAGTTGAAATAGCATTTTTCCCTAAATCTTTAGAAATAAATTTTTTCATAATCAAAGTCTTTTTGTATAATTCCAAAAAATTATCATTCAAATGTGAGCTAATTGAGGCTTCTATAATATCGGTTCTAATCTTTCTTTCTTTAAGAATATTTTTCATTCTTTCTCTGAAGAATTTAAGCAAATCCTTACTAACCTCATTGTTTGATTGTTTAACGCCTTGTTCTAGATAAATTTTTATAGAATTATCAATTAAATCTCTCAGTTTAATTACGAGATTATTTTCAATTATAGTTCTCAACAAACCAATTGCTGCTCTTCTAAGCGCAAAAGGATCTTTGGAGCTGGTTGGTTTTTCATTTATTAAATAAAACCCAACTAAAGTATCTAATTTATCTATAATGGAAAGAGCATAGCTAACCGGCTTTTTAGGAACAGGTGAGGAAATGCTAATTGGCAAATAATGCTCGTTAATAGCACGACAAACATCCTCTTCAAACCCTTGGCTGAAGGCAAAATATTTTCCCATTACTCCTTGAAGTTCTGGAAATTCACCCACAAGGCCTGATACTAAGTCAGATTTAGAAACTGACGCAGCTATTTCGATCTTGTCTTTGTTCAAATTCAACTCGTCCGAAATAAAATAAGCCATTCTTCTTAACCTTTGAGTTTTGTCATAAATTGAACCAAGATTCTCATAAAATGTAATTTGTTTTAATTTGTTGATCTGTTTAATGAGATTTAATGATTTATCTTTTTCCCAGAAGAAGCTGGCATCGGAAAGCCTGGCCTCCACTACTCTCTCATTGCCTGCTTTAATAAGTTTCTTTGTGTCTTGTTTGTTAGTAACAATAACAAATTCATTACTCATCCGTTCTTTATAGTCAATCAAAGTGAAGTATCTTTGATGAAATTGTAGTGTTGATTTAATTACCTCTCTGGGTAATTTTAGATAACTTTTGTCAAATTTTGCCAGAATTATTCTTGGTTTATCTACTAAGTTACTTACTTCCAAAAGCAAAGATTGGTCTATGGATTCTTTGCAAGATCTGCTCTTACAAATTGATTGAATTTTTTCTGAAATCAGTTTTTCTCTCTTGTTGTGATCAAGAATAATTTCATTTCTCTTTAAAAATTCCTGATATTCTTGAAAGTCTTTAATTTTTTTCTGCTTTATTTCAGTATCTTCCTCTATGACTGTAAAATTTACGGTCTCCAAATGAGAATATTTGAATTTAAGATGTTTTTGATCAAAAACTGACAAAATAAATCTAAGAGGTCTTCCCCAGCTTAATTCGTAATCAGACCATTTCATTGATTTTTTCCAAGATATTCCGTTTAAAGATTTTGGAATAATTTTAGTAAGCTCATCCTCAGTATTAATTTCCTTGCCTTTGATTTTTGCAAAATAGAAAGTGCCTTTTTCTAATTCTTTTTTATACAAATCCTCAACGTTTATATTTTTTGATCTTGCAAAATTTTCAACTACATTTTGTGGAACACCCAATTTTGGACCTTTAATTTCAGAAGCTAAAATTTTAATTTTGTTTGGTAAACCAGAAATAAAAACAGTCAGTCTCGTAGGAGTGGAATAAACCTCAAAATTTTTATATTTTAAATTTAGAGAAGATATTTCTTCGTTTAATAATTTTTTAAATTGAGCCCTTGCACTTATTTGCAAGTTAGGAGGCATTTCTTCACTAAAAAGTTCAATAAGTAATTCTGACATTTACTTTTCTTGATTTTCCAACCAAACAGATCCTGATCCTTTAGCAAGATCCCTGATTCTGTTTATGTAGCCCGTTCTCTCAGCAACAGCAATTACACCTCTCGAATCCAATAAATTAAATATATGACTTGCCTTTAAACACTGATCGTATGCTGGAAGAGGAAGTTTTTTTTCCAACAAAGACTTGCATTCTTTTTCCGCAATTTCAAAATTTTTTAACAAAGAATCTGTGTTTGCGTGATCAAAATTATATGCTGAAAATTCTTTTTCTGATTGAAGATACACATCTCCATACTTTACTCCATCATCATTCCAATCAATATCAAATACATTTTTTTTGCCTTGAACAAACATGCAAATTCTTTCTAAACCATAAGTAAGTTCTACAGATATTGGATTACAATCTATACCTGTCATTTTTTGAAAATAAGTAAATTGAGTTATTTCCATACCATCACACCAAACTTCCCACCCTAGTCCTGCGGCTCCTAATGTTGGGCTTTCCCAATCATCTTCGACAAATCTAATGTCGTGATCTTTTGATTGAATGCCTATCGCTGCTAAACTTTTTAAATACACTTGTTTAATATTTTGTGGAGACGGTTTTATAATAACTTGATATTGATAATAGTGTTGCAAACGATTTGGATTTTTTCCGTATCTACCATCCGTTGGTCTCCTAGAGGGTTGAACATATGCTGCCTTCCATGGCTTGGAACCCAATGATCGAAGTGTAGTTGCAGGATGGAATGTTCCTGCTCCCACTTCTAGATCGTATGGTTGTAAAATTACACAACCATACTTACCCCAAAATTTTTGTAGATTAAAAATTAATTCCTGAAAAGTTATTGGTGATTTTTTTTTATTTTTTATTTTTTTTGGCATCTATAAACCAAACTTTTGCCACAAGGCTCTCTCTTCTATAGCGTTTGCAAGACTATCAATCTGATTATCAAGAGATGATGATAACTTTCTTGCAATAAAACCTTTGGGTTTTTCTAACTTTTTAATCACAACCTTTTCTCCAAATTTTTCTCTTAAAACTTGTTCAGCATTACCGATACCGTCTATAAGTCCTAATTTTAAAGAAGTAGAACCGGACCAAAACTCTCCTGTAAAAGTATTGTTTTTTTCAGGGTCTTTTAATTTTGAGCCTCTACTTTTTTTTACAAGATTAATGAAGTCTGAATGTAATTCTAATTGCAATTTTTTTATCCTCTGAATATCTTCTTCTTTTTCTTCTTTAAAAGGATCTAGGGTACTTTTATTTTTTCCAGCAGTATAAACTCTCCTTTGAATTCCAATTTTTTTTATTGCGTCTTGAAAACCGAAAGACGCAGAAATTACTCCGATTGAACCAACTATTGAGCTTGAATTCGCGTAGATTTCGTCTCCAGCACAAGCGATTAGATAACCTCCTGATGCTGCAACATCCTCGGCAAAAACTATAACTTTCTTTTTATTTTTCTTAGCTAATTGTCTTATGTAATCATGGATTAAATGTGATTGAACTGGAGATCCCCCTGGAGAATTAATTGATATGGCTATGCTCTTTGCCTTTTTAAAAGAAAATGCTTTTTTTATAATTTCTTGTTGTCCTGAAAAATCTATGCCCTGTCTAAACCTACCAACAGATCCTATAACGCCAGATAATCTTAGATGGGGAACTATTATTTTTTTTTTAAAAAATGAAAACATGTGAATTTAGATTAACTTTATTTCTTATATCAGCACTTAAATTAAATTTAAATGTTAATTACGCTACCCTTGGTTGAAATTATAGTGCGTCACCAGCGTATAAAATAATAATTTAATATTTTCATAAATGTATATAATAAAAATGATGGGATCCGTAATACCTATAAAAAAATCTGCTAATTCAGCATATCTGGACTTAAAAAATATTTTAAATACAAAGCTTGATTCTGTTGAAAAACTTATCCATTCAAAACTGAAAAGTGAGGTTGAGCTAATAAAAGAAATGAGCGACTACCATTTAGGTTCTGGTGGAAAGAGAATTAGAGCACTGTTGACCATGGGGGCGGCAAAGCTTGGTGGATATAGTCATGGTTCAAGAGATGTTAATTTGGCAGCATGTGTTGAATTAATTCATAGCGCAACTTTATTACATGACGATGTTATAGACGAAAGCAAAGTAAGAAGGGGAACAAAAACTGCAAATTCTATTTGGGGAAACCAGTCTCCCATCTTAGTTGGCGATTACTTGCTAAGTAGATGTTTTGAGATGATGGTAGAAGATGGAGATTTGGAAATACTGAAACTTCTTTCTTCAACGTCATCAAAAATTGCACAAGGTGAGGTTTTACAACTTACTTATAAAGGAGAGGCGGATCTTCTTGAGGAAAACTATATAAAAATTATAAATTTAAAGACTGCTGCTCTTTTTTCAGCCGCAACTAGAGTTGGCGCCTGTATATCAGGCTTGGATAAAAAAAAGAAAGAGGCTCTAGAATCCTACGGAAAAAATATAGGTTTAGCATTTCAAATAGCAGATGACGCTTTAGACTATTTTTCTAAAGAAAAAATTTTCGGAAAAGAAATTGGAAAAGATTTTTTTGAATCTAAGGTAACTCTTCCAATTATTATTGTTTTTCAAAAGGCTAATCCAATTGAAAGATCTTTTTTAAAAACTCTTTTCAAAAAAGATATAAGACAAAAAGAAGATTTTGATTCTGTTTTAAAATTAATAAAAAAATATAACGCATTAGAGTCGACTTTTAAAAGAGCAGAATACTTTGTAAATGTATCTTATGATGCTTTAGGAATATTTGAAAACTGTGAAGAGAAAAGAGTTTTGCAAAACCTTACTGGTTTTAGTCTAAATAGATCTTATTAAGGGTATAAAACTTCCTTTATCCACTTACCATTTTCTTTTCTATAATTTAATCTCTCATGCGATCTATTCTTTGATTCCAGCCAGAATTCAATTTGATTTGGTATAATTCTCCAGCCTGACCAATATGGTGGTCTTGGAACATTGTTTTTATCAGAAAATTTTTTTTCAAATTCTTTAATTTTTTTTAAAAGCTCGTTTCTATTCTTCATTACTTTAGATTGAGAAGATGCCCACGCTGATATTTTGCTTCCGTAATCTCTCGAACTAAAGTATTTGTCAGCCTCTTCTTTGTCTACGACACTAACTTTTCCAGAAACTCTTATTTGTCTTCTTATGCTCTTCCAATGAAAGCACATTGAGGCGTTAGGGTTATTTTTTAGATCATCTCCCTTTTTGCTATTAGAATTCGTGTAAAAAACAAAACCATCATCGCTTAAATCTTTGAGTAAAACTATTCTAACGCTTGGAATTCCATCTGAGCTTGAAGTTGCTAAAGATAAAGCATTTGGATCATTTGTTTCGCTTTTTTCTGCACTTGCAAACCATTTTTTAAATAAAACTATAGGATTTGCTTCATCTTCGAAACAAAGATCCAGTCCTAGCGAATTTTGGCCACTTTTTTGATTCATATATTATATAAAATAATTTATACATTAATTATCGATGTCTTTTAATACTTTTGGAAA